>OOAZ01000678.1_pt1 | contig 28287 bp, 26 predicted proteins | sample 1671221 | NCBI WGS metagenome assembly OOAZ01 (sample SAMN06348134, study PRJEB24527) | human gut metagenome | biome: human gut; feature: ankylosing spondylitis patient; material: feces | host: Homo sapiens | place: China | collected 2015-10
CAAAGAAAATTCATTTTTCCAACGTTCCCCTCTACCTATAACATTCTAAAATGGGCGTTTGGTATACAGATTTTCAAATTTTGTTGAACTACCTAATTTTAGAACATGGATTTTGTTTATTTTCCACTCATAAAACTAGAGGAAAGCCGTTTCACAAAAGATTTTGAAAGCCCCTACACTAATAGGAATCTGCAGAGCCGTTTTGGAATACAGTTCTGAAAAAATTTATAATTTAAAATAAAAAGAAAAACGGCGAAGTTCAAAATCGAACCTTACCGTCATCCATAGAGATGTCTTATAAAGTAAAAATACTGCGGCAGACAGGTGTTGCGCCTGCTCATCATGGACATCTTACTATTTTAACATTGTGTAACTGTTACTGATATTCATGCACTGAAAATTTTTGTAGATTACAGCATTGCAGTTTCTATCAAGCTATTGCTTTTCTCTTTTTCCAGATATATAATTCAGACAATCCAATTCGATTTATAGGTTTTGTTGGGAGGTTTTCTCATGGCAAAAGATCGTATTGAAAGCAAGTATGTCACTGTGGCCCCTGGTGTGGAGTTACATATCTTGGAAAAAGGCGAAGGTAAACCGTTGGTCTTCATTCCAGGCCTGACCTTCTCTGGTGAGATTTTCAAGAACCAACTGGAGTATTTCTCCTCTGAATATCGTGTCATTGCTATCGATCCTCGCGGCCAAGGCTATTCTGCCAAAACCGTGGATGGCAACGACTACCTGACTCACGGCCGCGATGTAGCAGGTCTGATTGATGCATTGGGTCTCAAAGATATTGTCCTGATTGGCTGGAGCACGGGCAACCTTGACACATGGAGCTACGTGCAGCAGTTCGGCAAAGACAAGCTGCGCGGCGTTGTGACTATCGATATGTCTCCGCTCCCGCTCTCCCCTGACCCGAAGTGGTGGACTGAGGGCACGATTGAAGAGCTGTCTCAGGTCGCCACGCAGGTGCTGACCTCTTCTCAGGGATGCCGTGAGTTCTTTAGCGAGTATGCGACTGGCGTCATGATCCAGCATAAGATGAAGCCTGATGAGCTGGAGTATCTGCTGGATATTTCCGGCCGCACACCATACTGGATCTGCCGTCAGCTGTTCTGCGACGCTGTGTTCTCCAACTATCTTGAAATCGCAAAAGATGTCGGTGCAACTCTGCCCAGCCTGATGTTCATTGCAGAACACTGGCAGGACATTGCAAAGCCCTTTGTCGAAGCACAGCTTCCCGGTTACGACACCTACGTCATGGGCGGTCACCTGATGTTCTATGAGTACCCCGAAAAGTGGAACCGTGTTCTGGAAGACTTTTTGAATAAGCTATAATGTGATTTCAGTCGCCTGTGGTTCATTCCGCAGGCGGATTTTTTGTGTAATCTCCGGGTCACGCAATGACCTCAAACATTGGGTGATGCTTCTTTCCCGCCCCCTCTGCGGCATCCGTGTCAGAACGATTTGCCGAATGCTTTCTTCATCTTCTCCTTTACCTCATCCGGCACGTCGATCAGTCCGAACCGATAGAACATTCCGTATATATAGGTCACACCCCGGATATCGCCCAGCGCTTTCGGTCGTTCAACTACTTCTCCTACCTTTTTAATATTGCCCAGAGCCAGCAGCACAGAACTCCACGCCAGACTTTTACTCTTCTCTCTGCGATCGATCCACAGTTCCTTTGTGTATTGCCCATTCCGGCCCTTTCGTATTTCATAGGTAAAGGGTAAACCTGAGTATGTTTTATAGCTCACACCAGCATAAAGAAGAACCACCTCCCACAGGTGCTCCTCTGTCGGCTCGGTTCTCAGTTTTCTTACCGCTCTGTATCTCCGCTGCCGCTCTGCTCCTACGCTGATTTTCTCTTTTGATGCAGTACTTGGGAAATACACGCCTTTCTGATATGGTAGGTACGAAGTAACGGAGGCTTTGGAGAGTTGAAGCGCATTTGCGGTTGAGAGTATGGACGTTTTGTAGTCTTGTATTTCTCTATATTCTTCAAAAGTATCCTGTACCTTCTGCGCCACTTCCGATTCATACACATCGGCCGTGATGAGCAGCTTCCGTACCTTGATGGGATTTAATCCCAACTCATCTCCGATGGCCTGCAAGGACATCTCAGAATCATAATATGCCACAGCTCTTTTCATCTGCTCTTTCAGATTCTTCCCGGCATCGTACTCTGGCTTCAACTTCTTCCGACCGCCGCCGGGTTTTCTTGTTTTCTTCATTTTACTCATGCAGCTCCAGCGACAGACCATCCGGGTCATGGAAGAATGTCATCTTCTTGCCGGTGTAATCATCCACACGAATTGGCTCACATTCAATTCCTACCTCCGCCAGCTCCCTCACCGTCTGCTCCACACTGTCTACGCAGAATGCAAGGTGACGCAGGCCACAGGCTTCGGGACGGTTCACACGCATCGGCGGGTTTTTCTCAGCGAAAATCTCCAGTTCTGTGTGCTCATTGACACGCAGATCCAGCTTCCAATCCTCGCGTTCCGGGCGGTAGTTTTCTCTGATGACAGAGAAGCCCAGCTTGTTCACATAGAAATCCTTTGCGGCTTCGTAGTCAGATACGATGATTGCAATGTGGTGCATTTTTAATAAATTCATTTTGCTTACGCTCCATTTCTTTTATTTCCGTTATAAACTATACATTAACTTTCAAAAAATACCGTGTGAACTCCTGGAGTTCAGTTTGTCCACACGGCATTTATTTTTTTCTTGGGTTCTTGTTTATTTCAGCTTTTCCAGAATCTCGTCTGCACTCATCCCGCTTGCCAGCAGCTTCTTCAGCACAGCCTCCGCTTCGGTCTTCTTAGCTTCTTCAGCTGCTTTAGCATCTGCCTTTGCCTTCTTCGCTTCTAGCATTGCCACTTCTTTTTCGGCCTTCTTCAGAGCAGACTTCTTCTCTTTCAGTGTGTTCTTCTGCTCTTCAATCGCTTTCTGGATGGATGCGATCTCGGTGGTTAAGTTTACCACCTGTTCTTTCTTTTCTGCGATCTGGGATGCGTAGTCTTTGGCAGTATTGGTTTTGGGACGGTTTTTGCTACCTTTCGTTCTGGGCATCGTGATAACCTCTTTCCTCTTATAGTGGTTTAAGTCTAGCACTTTGTGACAGGCAGAGATACCATTCGTATTCCTGCTCCATAAAGCCTCTTTAATCAGCCAATAATAGAAAACATTGTCGTGTTATTATTACCTAAATTGTAAAACAACTCTCGCATCTCTCGTCTCCCGATAGTTCCATGCCACCCCACAGTATCACTAACACCATTTCTATTTATACAATCAGCTAAACCTTTTTGAATGTCCCGTACCGGATAACAGCAAACAATATCTGATAGATTCCCAACATCCAGTTCATACGCATCTGTAGTCTGTTCACCTCGGTATAATGCAACACGCCATTCATTTTGGTTATGGTACTCGATGCCTTTATCAAAACAATCCCGTTTTCTAATGTTAAATCCCCTATTTTGTAGTTCTTCTATTTTAAAGAATCGATCTTTTACTGCCAGATACATACGAGGTCCCTCTTTGCTTTGTTTGCCGTTTAACATCTGGAGATGATAGTGAACATCTCCACATAAAACCTCATAATGGCTCCTTTTTACAGCCGCTTCAATACGCCTTAAGAATTCATTTTCATTTGTTATGATAGCAATATACTCTCCAAATTTCAACATATCATCATTAAGATCACAATGAAGAAGCCCATCTTCTAGTAGAAAATTTATTTTATAAAAACAGAGAACATTACAAAATTTATATCCTTCAGCTCTAAAATGATAATCACTTGCCTGAGCTGCTTGAAAGTCCATTGGAAAGCCATTAAAATCTTTCACTGGGACCGTACAAACAACACCTTCAAAAATATCTTTTTGTTCTTCGAAACCGTTATTCCAAAAATAATTAAGCGTATTCATATAGAGCTTACCAGAAATGAATGCGTCTAAAAATTTTTTCTGTGAGAAGAATCTCGTTAATATGTGCATATCTAATTCCTCACCAAATCAATTCTATATTTTTCACTATCACAGAAACGTGTTTTATTCAAGCTATTTTTCTCACATCTTCGCCGACCATAAGATCGTTGCCTGCTACTCACCACGGAGAGGTGTGCAAAGTTCCGAGCAGCGCAGGGAGCTTCCGCCCCCAGTATATCACAATTTCATCCAGTTTTACAGACGCTTTCTTGCCTTCATCGCTACACAGTAACACACGCCACCTAGCGCTCCGCCTACTGTGTTGTAGAAAATGTCTGATAGTTGGAATGTTCCTAGCCGTAGCAGTAGCTGTAACATCTCTATGCTTATCGAAAAGATAAATGCTATCTTCCAGCTATACCACAGTATCTTCTTCCAGCCGTTTCCAATCTTCTCTCCGAACGTCCACACCACTATTGCTGAAAACGGGACCATCATGATTACATTCTCGATGCACTCGGTAGTTAGTTTCTGCTCGCCGTTCACGGTCTCCCAAATACTCCAGCCGCCCATGACATCGGATAAAGGATTCATCCACAGTTGACGGTTTAACAGGGTTCGGAACAGAATAAGCGAAGTCACAAAGGCCAGGAAGAATAGTTTCCGAAAGAACACACTCTCCTTGAATTTCTGATACCATGTCATTATGGCAATCTTCCAGCCTTTTCCTGCTCCAATAGATTCATAAGCATAAAGATAGAAAAACATTGCGAGGAAGGAAAGAAGAAGCGAGAATCCAAACGGCTCATAGAGAGCAGTCAGGATGTTTGTGAGGATCTTTCCGAGTAACTCAATCGTTTCTTTCATCGTCATTTACAGATCACTGAACAGGTCAGCCTTGTACACACCATTCTCCAGCATCTTCTTGAAGCTGTCCTTTACTGCTGCGACATCCTCGTGATAGGTCATGCCGTACCAGGTATCGTTGGTTTTCAGAACCTTCACGGACATTTTACCCTGCTCCAGCAGTTCACCGATGAAGATAGGGATCAGATACTCGGCTTTCTGAGGATTGCCCGGTACTTCTTTCTCGAAGAACTTTTTGAATCCGTCCTCCAACACATCCAGAAAATCAGGAGTCAAGCCCCACATATTCATGGACACCAGAGAATTCACATCAACAGCTACGCCGTCTGCATCTGCTCCAGTCACAGTCTTTACAATGTTCTTTGTCTCCACAACCTCAGTCAGATTATTCTGCTCATCCATCTTGCAGATACCACGGGTTACGCCACCGTTATCAGACAGAGTGTTCTTCAGCACAAAACCCGCCATGCAGGACTTGCCGCCGTTTACCAGATATTCGTGAACTGCTTTAAAGCCTTCCTTGCCATAGTAATCGTCTGCATTGATGACAATGAACGGAGTATCAATCACATTTTTAGCGGCAAGCACAGCCTGACCGGTTCCCCACGGTTTTGTACGGCCTTCTGGCAGAATTCCCGGAATATCGTTGATATCTTGAAAAGCATAATCCACTGTCACATCATGAGCATCACAGATAGCTTTAATGCGGTCACCAATGACCTCTTTGAACTCCTTCTCGATATCCTTACGGATGATAAACACTACATGGTTGAAACCTGCCTCAATCGCATCATGGATCGAGTAGTCCATAATAATATGTCCAGCATCATCCACCGGCTCTAACTGCTTGATTCCTGTTCCAAAGCGGCTACCGATACCGGCTGCCATGATAAGTAATGTTGTTTTCATAACTTTTTCCTCTTGCTATCTTTTATTCCACTGTCACACTCTTCGCCAGATTTCTCGGCTTATCCACGTCCAGACCCTTGGCAACAGACACATAGTAGCCAAGTAGCTGCAGCGGAATCACTGCCAAACTACCAACGAAATGCTCATCCACCTTTGGAACATAAACCGTGAAGTTCACCTGATCTTCGATTTCATACTTGCCATAAGTAGTGAGCCCCATCAGATAAGCACCACGGCTCTTGCACTCCAACATATTGCTGATAGTCTTTTCGTAGAGTTCGCTTTGGGTCAGCACGCCGATGACCAGCGTTCCCTGCTCAATCAGACTAATAGTTCCGTGCTTCAGTTCGCCAGCTGCATATGCCTCCGAGTGAATGTAGCTGATTTCTTTCAGTTTCAAACTACCTTCCAAGCAGACAGCATAGTCAATGCCACGACCTACGAAGAACACATCGTGTGCATTGGCATACTTTGCTGCAAACCACTGAATGCGCTCTTTATCTTCCAAAGTTTTCTGCATCTTCTCCGGGAGAGTCAACAGTTCAGAAATATAGTAGCTGTACTGCTCCTCCGTGATTTTTCCTCTGACCTTTGCAAACTGAACCGCCATACAGTACATAGCTGCCAGCTGTGCACTGTATGCCTTGGTCGTTGCAACAGAGATTTCTGGACCGGCAAGGGTGTAGAACACTTTGTCCGCTTCACGGGCAATACTGCTGCCTACCACATTGACGATTGCCATTGTGGTTATGCCTTTTTCTTTTGCAAGTCGCAGTGCAGCCAATGTATCTGCTGTCTCACCAGACTGGCTGACAACGATTACAAGTGCTTTCTGATTGAGCGGCATTTTACGATAGCGGAACTCAGATGCAAGTTCCACACGCACCGGAATATCCGCTATATCTTCCAGCACATACTGAGCAGCCATGCCCACATGCCATGCAGAGCCACAGGCAACAATATAGATCTGCTCAAAGTTCTTAATTTCCTCTTCGGTGATTTCCACACCGGACAAGTCGATAGTTCCATCTTTGATCACAGAATTCAGGGTATCTTGGACAGCTTTCGGCTGCTCATGGATCTCTTTCATCATGAAATGCTCAAAGCCGCCCTTTTCGGCTGCTTCTGCATCCCATTTGATCTCGGTGGTCTGCTTTTCGATTTCATCGCCGTTCAGGTCATAGAAATGCGCCTCACCCGGCGTCAACTTTGCAAACTCAAGGTTGCCGATGTAATACACATTGCGAGTGTATTTCAGAATTGCCGGGACATCCGAAGCCACATAAGTTTCACCATCCGCAATACCGATAATCATCGGGCTATCCTTACGCGCCACCCAGATCTCGCCCGGATAATCACGGAACATCAGCTCAAGAGCGTAGGAACCGCGCACACGAACCATCGTCTTGGCAATGGCATCGATAGGGCCGAGGTTGTACTTCTTATAATAGTAGTCCACCAACTTGATGACCACTTCGGTATCCGTCTGGCTGTAGAACGTATAGCCATGCTTCAACAGTTTTTCTTTCAGTTCAGTATAGTTCTCGATGATGCCGTTATGTACGCCAACGACCTCAGACTCCACTGTGCCGGAACCGGAACGGCTACAGTTACCGGAAACATGCGGATGTGCATTCGTCTGGCTCGGCTCACCGTGGGTTGCCCAACGGGTATGGCCAATACCACAAGTTCCTTTCAGTGCATTACCGTTATCGGTTTTCTCAATCAGATTGGACAGACGGCCTTTTGCTTTCACGACCTGTGCCAGTGCTTCTCCATCCCGGACAGCCAATCCAGCCGAGTCATATCCTCTATACTCCAGTTTAGACAGGCCATCCAGCAGGATCGGTGCCGCCTGTCGATTTCCTGTAAATCCAACGATTCCACACATAGGTTTTGCCCCTCCTATTATTCATTTTTCTATGATACTTTTCCACTTACACAAAACGACTCCGGACACTGCCAGAGTCGTCATTGACTTTATACCTTATATCCCTTTTCGCAGATCACATTGACCACTTCATCAACATACTTCTGGCATGTATCGTGGTCAGGTGCTTCCACCATAACACGAACGACCGGTTCAGTGCCGGATTCACGCACCAGAATACGGCCGGTATCGCCCAGAGCCTCAGCAACTTTAGACACTGCTTCCTGCACCGCCGGATCACTCTGTGCAGCCTTCTTATCGGTCACACGAACATTCTCCAACACCTGCGGATAGATCTTCAGCGGTGCCGCCAACTCGCTCATTGGCTTCTTCTTAGCCAGCATGACTTCCATCATCTTCAAACTAGTTAAGATACCATCGCCGGTGCTGGCATATTTGGAGAAGATGATATGACCACTCTGCTCACCACCGATACGACAGCCGTTCTTCGCCATGTACTCGTATACGTACTTGTCGCCCACAGCAGTCTTGGCGTAACCGATACCTTGCTCATCAAACGCTTTGTACAGACCAAAGTTGGACATGACAGTCGTAACCACAGTATTGGTCAGCAACTTGCCACGCTCTTTCATATAGCAGCCATAGATATACAGGATATGGTCTCCAGTGATGACATTACCCTTCTCGTCCACGCACAGGCAGCGGTCGGCGTCACCATCGAAGGCAAAACCAACATCCAAACCCTTCTCCACAACAAACTTCTGCAGACCCTCAATATGCGTAGAACCGGCGTTGTTGTTGATGTTCGTGCCATTCGGCTTGTTGTTTATGACATAGGTATCAGCACCCAGGGCATCGAAAACGCTTTTAGCGATATTCCAAGAGCTGCCGTTGGCGCAGTCTAGACCGACCTTGACACCCTTGAAGGAATAGATGCCGAGACTGATCAGATAGCCCATATAACGGTTACGGCCTGCCACGTAGTCCACCGTGCAACCGATGTGCTCACGATGAGCAAACGGCAGTTCCGGCCAGTCCTTATCAAAGACATGGAGTTTGCCGTCAATATAGTCCTCCACCAGCAGCAGGGTCTCCTCGGGCATTTTTTCACCGTAGCAATCGATCAGCTTAATGCCGTTATCGTAATACGGATTATGGCTGGCAGAAATCATGATACCGCAGTCAAAGTCATCCACACGAGCGATGTAAGCTACAGACGGCGTGGTAGTAACGTGGAGCAAATAAGCATCTGCACCGGAAGCCGTCAGGCCAGCCACCAGACTATATTCAAACATATAGGAGCTGCGGCGGGTATCCTTACCAATGACGATACGGGCAGGTTCATTATCTCCGTTGCGCTCACGGAGAGCATTGTAATACCAGCCGAGAAAGCGACCTACTTTGTAGGCATGGTCAGCTGTTAATGTAATTCCGGCTTCACCACGGAAGCCGTCCGTTCCAAAATACTTTCCCATTATAGTTCTTCCTCATCCAAAGAGTGAATTGACGATTATATGCTTTAGCCGGAAATCCGTTGCCTGCTGCTCACCACGGAGAGGTAGCATATTTGAGTAGCACAGCCATGCTAGTGCATGGCTTACCTTGATGTTTCTAGTCGTTTTCAATATACTCGGTTTAGTCCAAAGAATGTAGCAATCGTTGTCAATCCTGCAAAGATATCAATAAGCTTTTCTGCTGTATTTCCCGCAAAGGCAATAAACGTTGAGAACCTCGCCTTTGTTTCTTCTTGCTTGTCCTTCTTTTTAGCATCTTCGAAAATATCAATCAGTATTTTTTTCTGATTTTCAGACAATTCGCTTTGGGTTACGATATGAATTGCCTGATTCAGTTCTCTTATAAAATCAGAATTATCGTTTTGCGAGGTACTCTGCGAAACAATATTTTCATTGCCAGTCACTACAGCTTGATTTACATTAGTAGCTCCGTTGGCACTCAGATTGTAATTCATGATCGGTCGATCTTTATTTCTTTTTTCATCACCCATATTATTTACTCCTTCAACTATTTCATTTAATGTTTTCCCTTGGATTATTAAGTCAACGATTTCTCGAACTAAGTAGTACACATCCTCAGTGGACAATCCATCAATCGAGGTACACAAAGCTTCATCCATTTTTTCTTTCCAAAGGATGACACAGGGTAACTTAGCATGAACTTTTTCTGGCAAATAATTCAGTTGTCTCATCAGATCATAACCGGAGGCTCCATAATTTTCAAAGCAATAGTAAATATCCAAATAGTCCGCAGATAAATCGTTTAAATCCTTCCAACGCTCCGTCACAAGTCTACGAAACACTGGGTAGTCCGACTTAATTGGTAGTAACAAGCATTTGTATGTATCACTATCTGCCAAATATCGTTGAGACACATATCTAAGATTCTTTTTCCGGTATACACTATCATATGGAAGTAACTGGTTTAACTTACTCAATATGCTTCCTGGCTCCGACCTTTTAAATCGCTTGACAAGTTTTTGCCTTGCTGCGACACCTCTTCCCGTATCTTCACAAAAACGTCGGGCATACTCTTCAAACACCTGAACTGGCATTAAATCAACTTTTTCAATCACATCTTTCCCCATGCTTTCTTCTTCAAGCCAGCCCAAGAAGTCAATTTCAATGGGCTTCTCATCAATCATGAACTGAAGGAGTGAGGATGCGTTCATATCATTCCCATCATTTTGCACGCCCTCCTCAAAGCAGAATTTCAGATTATTTATTAAATCACCCGGACACAAATATTGTCGATAATAATACAGTCTCACATCATACAATATTCCACTTTGAGAACGTCTAAATCTTTCAAATGATTCTTGAAATTCATCAAATATAAACTTATTTGAACCACGCTCCCCATGGTATCTTATCCTGTAGCACATATCATGAAATTCATCGCTACTATAAAATGCACTCATCGCTTCGGTAAGCATATCTCTCACGCCGGTATTGCTCCAGTCCTCTGACTGCTTTTTTTGTCTCTGACAATATTCCTCTGCCTTTTTTATGAGTATATCCACATACCTGTCATCAAACAGTAAATCCCACATATCAACATCGTTATACTTCGTTCTACGAAGAAGTGATTGTTTTAACCATTCACAAAAATCCAATACGAGGAGATCCGGCAATCTTTCCATATTATTTACCTTTTTTCTACGAAAACCAGAGAACAAATGCTTTTAGCCGAGAGATGCTCTCGTTGCCTGCTGCTCACCACGGAGAGGTAGCATATTTGAGCAGCACAGCCATGTGGCGGAACACATGGCCGTTGTGTGGAATCAGTATTTTCTCCACACCATTTTATTAACTACGTTTACATAACCCTGAATGATGCGAACCACCTTCATGGACACGGTCTCGTCCACATAGTCCGGGCAGGGCTTGCCCAGAACGCCCTTCTGCTTCATCTTAATGGCCATATCGGTGGCGTTGAGAAGTTCCCGAGTGGTAATACCAGCCAAAATGAAGTCACCGGCTTCCAGCGCCTCAGGGCGTTCCGTACTGGTACGGATGCACACGGCGGCGATGGGATGACCAATAGACAGATAGAAGCTGCTCTCCTCGGGCAGAGTGCCGGAGTCGGAGACGATTGCCAAAGCGTTCATTTGCAGCTTGTTGTAGTCGTTGAAACCCAGCGGCTCATTGACCCGGACACGAGGGTCGAGTTTGAAGCCACTCTTTTCCAGACGGTGCTTGCTTCTGGGATGGCAGGAGTACAGGATGGGCATATCGTACTTCTCTGCCAGTGCGTTGATAGCAGTAAACAGGCTCAGGAAGTTCTTTTCAGAATCGATGTTCTCCTCACGGTGGGCGGACAGCAGAATATACTTATCCTTTTCCAGCCCCAGACGCTCCAACACATCACTTTTCTGAATCTTCTCCAGATTCATGTGCAGCACCTCTGCCATAGGAGAACCTGTCTGGTAGGTACGCTCCTTGGGCAGACCCGTATCCGCCAGATACTTCCGGGCGAATTCGGAATAGCACATATTCACGTCGGAGATCACATCCACGATACGGCGATTGGTCTCCTCGGGCAGGCACTCGTCCTTACAGCGGTTGCCTGCCTCCATATGAAACAGCGGGATGTGCAGTCGTTTTGCACTGATGGCAGAAAGGCAGGAGTTGGTATCGCCCAGCACCAGATAGCCCTCCGGCTGCAATTCAGAGAGGAGTTCATAGCTGCGGCCCATAATGTTGCCGCAGGTAACACCAAGATTCTCGCCAACCACCGGCACCAAAATGTCCGGGCCATACTCCCCGAAGGTGTTTTTCAACTCGAAATCCTCCCAGAAAACGGTGGAAAGGTTTCTGTCCCAGTTTTGATTGTAATAGACCACGCAGCAGTCAAAGTATTCACGGCAACGCTTGATAACGGCAGCCAGCCGAATGATTTCCGGACGGGTGCCACAGCCAATCATGACCTTGGTACGCCCATCGTTTTTCCATGTAAAATTGTGTTCCATAAAAATCTCCTAACGTCAACCTGTATTCTTTTCTTACACCGGCTCAAAAAAGGTGTCCGGGTGGTTCGGGTTGAAGATCTCGTTACAGGTCATCACCGTCACCAGATTCTCCGATTCCGACAGATTGATGATATTGTGAGTCCAGCCGGGAATCATGTGGACAGCCTCGATCTTATCCCCAGAAACCTCAAACTCCACCGTTTCTCCGGTGTTGATATTTCGCTCCTGAATTAGTCCGTGACCTGCCACCACAATGAACAACTCCCACTTAGAGTTGTGCCAGTGCTGCCCCTTGGTGATACCTGGGCGGCTGATGTTGATGCTCACCTGCCCACAGTCAGCGGTATGAACCAATTCCGTGAAAGAACCACGGTTGTCCACGTTCATCTTCAGGGCATACTTGAACTTGTCCGTCGGCAGATAGGTCAGGTACAGGGAATACAACTTCTTAGCAAAGGAACCGTCTGGCATCTTGGGCATCATGAGCGTAGTCGGCTGTTCCTTGAACTCCTGCAGCAGATCTACGATCTCGCCCAGTGTTACCTTGTGTGTCACGGGGACGCAGCAGTAACGGCCACCTTCTTTCAGAATAGTCTCTACACCGTCAAATTCGCAGTGCTGTTCCTTGCCTTCCAGCAGATCAAACATTCCTTCTACTAGGTCGTCAATGTACAGCAGCTCCAGCTCGGTGCTGCGGTCATTGACAGTGAAAGGCTCATCGTTGGCAACCGCCCAGCAGAAGGTGCTGACGGCGCTGTTGTACTTGGGGCGGCTATGCCCCATCAGGTTCACGAAGCGATAGACGGCAACCTTAGCCCCAGTTTCTTCAGCATACTGGAAGAACAGCTCCTCGCCAGCCTTTTTGCTACGACCATACTCACTATTACCGAAGCGGCCAGCCAACGTAGCTTGAATGGAGGAGGACAGCATAATGGTTGCCTTGTTGTTGTGCTTTTTCAAGCAGTTCAGCAGGTCAGATGCAAAGCCGAAGTTGCCCTTCATGAAATCCTCCGGGTTTTCTGGACGATTTACCCCTGCCAGATTGAACACGAAGTCTGCTTTACTGCAATACTCGTCCAGTTCCGCCGGGGTTGAGTTCAGGTCATACTCGTAGATTTCTTCAATATTCAGCGCCGGGCGGGTCTTGTTCTTGCCGTCCCGGATGTTTTTCAGGTTGTTGCACAGGGCGGTTCCCACCATTCCCTTGGCACCTGTGACTAGAATGTTCATTCTCTCACCTCTTAATGTACTGCGGTGCAGTCCGGAATATCTGCGCCATCCGGCACAGTTGCATTATTGCAGATGGTGCAGTTGCTGCCAATGTGGGTAAAGTTGCCCACATTGGCACCGGTGCGAATCACACTGTTGGTGTAGATCAAGGCGTAATCCCCTACCGCTGCATCACAGTGGACTTCTGTTCCGGCGTTCAGCAAAACACCGTTGCCAACGGACGCACCATTCTGGATACAAGCGTTTTGCAGCGCCACGCAGCCAAAGCCGACTTTAGCAAACGGACTGACATACGCACTGGGCGCAACAATATTGGGAAAAGCAAAGTCAAGGGCTTGCGCCTTCTCATACACCTGTGCTCGGAACTGGTTGTTGCCGATGCCTACCACTAACAAGGTGTAATCCTTCCGTAGCTCCGGAAGATCAACAAGACCCCCAACCACCGGAATGCCGCAGATCTCAGTGCCAACAGCCTGCCCATCGTCCACAAAAGCACAATCATCGTATTGGAGCATCGCTTGTTCCGCTACCATGCGCCCGAAGCCACCGGCACCAATCAGCAGCAACTTTTCCTTAGACATTCGGGATACCCTTCAGTGCGTTCTGGACATATTCGGTGGTCAGGATCTTCTTAACGGTGCCTTCCACATCCAGACGGTTTGTATTGTGGCTGGTGTAGGATTCATCTGCCATGGTATGTACCTCACCCTTAACCACAAACTTGTCGTAGTTCAGGTCACGGTTATCCGCAGCCACGCGGAAGTAATGACCCATATCCTCGCTACGCAGGCGCTCCTCACGGGTCATCAAGGTCTCGAACAGCTTCTCTCCGTGACGGGTGCCGATGATGTTGGTGCCGGTATCGCCGAACAGCTGCTGGACTGCCTTTGCCAAATCGCCGATGGTGGAAGCATCAGACTTCTGGATGAACAAATCACCGGGATTTGCATGTTGGAAAGCGAACAAGACCAGATCCACAGCCTCGTCCAGGTTCATCAGAAAGCGGGTCATGTTAGGATCGGTGATGGTGATGGGGTTACCGGCCTTGATCTGGTCGATGAATAGAGGAATGACGGAGCCGCGGCTGCACATGACGTTGCCGTAACGGGTGCAGCAGATAGTGGTGCCACCACGCTCCGCAGCCACACGGGCATTGGCGTAAATAACGTGCTCCATCATGGCTTTGGAGATGCCCATAGCGTTGATGGGGTAAGCCGCCTTATCGGTGGACAGGCAGACAACACGCTTAACACCAGCATCAATAGCAGCGTGCAGAACGTTATCCGTACCGATAATGTTGGTCTGAACAGCCTGCATGGGGAAGAACTCGCAGGAAGGAACCTGCTTCAGAGCGGCAGCGTGGAAAATATAGTCAACACCAGGCATGGCATCTTTGATGGACTGGGGGTTGCGGACATCGCCGATATAGAACTTGACCTTCTTAGCGGCCTCCGGATGCTTGGCCTGAAGCTCATGTCGCATATCATCCTGCTTCTTCTCGTCACGGGAGAAGATACGAATCTCTTTCAGGTCAGAATCCAGGAAGTGCTTCAGAACGGTAGAACCAAAAGAACCAGTACCACCAGTAATCATAAGGGTTGCGTTATCAAAAGTTTTGTTATTCATAATCTTTACACCTCATAAACAAATTTCAAAGAGTTCTTATTTAGCGTATAAACGCTTAATACGCTTTTTTCCTTCAATCAGTATAATCGCTAATAATACGCCTAAGCCTGTGAAGCAGATGCTATATTTTATTCGATACTGATCATTAGGAAATCTAACATTCAATTGACGTAGCAAATCGTTAACATATATATTTGTTAGATAAAGCTCTAGTGTCCCCCCCCCTATTTTCCTTAAAAATGTCAAACTTTTTTCTTTAACCCCCTGTGGCATCCTCTGAAATCCGAATGGCAAAATAAAAACTCCTGACATTCCTAAAAACACACTTGCTATTAAAGATATTGACGGGCTATATCTTATGGTTGGAATCATTTTTGACAAAGGCCAAATCAAAGCCATAACCACTACCAATAAATAGGAGTATTCATTTTTATCAAGAGATTCTTCAGCAATCCAGCTTCCAACAATAAAGCAAAAGGTTCCCATAAGAGGGCCACCAAAATGTCCAACATAGGAATAGTTCACATTGTACTTCCAAGGTTCATTTATATAGCCCATTATAACAGTCGAACAGAGAATAATCAATAATGCTACTACTATAGTTTTTTTACCTTTTGTGGATTTTTGGATATTGTAAAGCACTGGATAAACCACATATAACACTGCCACAACCGCAATATACCACGCTCCTTCATTTTTCATCCAAAAAGAAATGAAAAACTCTGCCTCAATAAATTTACGGAAACTAAATTCAAGGATAAAATACTTAATCGCATATGCTATGGAACTAATCACCAAATATGGCAACAGCACTTTTTTAATACGATTATTATAAAATTTATGTATGTCATTAGATTTATTCAACGAATAAAAACATCCAAATCCAGAAAGGAAGAAAAACATATACATTAGCGTGCAAATTAATGTAGCCATTTTAGGCACCAATAAAATAGCACCTGTGTCTGCCATAATTGCAGTGCCCGCATGACCAATAAGTACGCTAATTGCCGCTACTCCCATCAATTCTGTTTTATATGTGCTTATCAACTTATAGCTTGGCTTCTTCTTTGTTCTGACTATCAAATCCTTCTCCTTCCAGAAAGCACTTAGCAACATTATAATACTGTCCTTCCGAAAACACTTGTTTTGCTGTATTTAATGCGTTCAACTTCATTTGAAGAATCTTCGAAGAATCCATATTGGTAATCTGCACCAACTTGTCTAACACTTCATGTACGCTATTATCTTTTATAAGGACCCCATCAACGCCATCAGTTACAAAAGCATCTGTTCCACCAACAGCTGTACAAATGCTTGGAACTGCCAAGCTCATTGCTTCAACAAATTTTGTGGATACTCCAGCTTTCGCATACCTTTTATTTTCACGCATCAAAACAGAAAAATCTGCTTCTCTTACAATCGATAACGTATTCTCATGAGATAAATGGCCATAACAATTTATTCCATATTGTGTTGGGCTGGAACATTCCAACATACTCTCAATTGCATCAGGACTTGGTCCTACAACGTCAAAAATAATCTTAATCTCGTTATTGTTTATCTTTCGGATCGCCTTTAACATTGGTTCCAGATAGTCTTTAAAATCGGTTGTTCCAGCAAACACGAGCTTAACCTGGCGCAATTTCACAGCATCCCTATCACGAAAGACCTGATCTTTGTCCGCAAAATCGTAAACCAATGGTGGCAGCCTTATTACATTACATCCCTGATTTCTATAGTGTTCGTATAAGAACTCGCTAATGGCTATAATATTCCCACATCTTTTATCGATATAACGTTTTTGAATATCTTTTTGCCATACGATTCCTCTTGTTGCGATTTCTTTTCTGTTCTCAACCTCCATCCATTCGGTTACTTCTATAATTAGCCTGATATTGTGCTTTTCACAATAAGCTCTAATACGTTCTTCCACAACAATTGAATTCAACTCATACAGAATTATAATATCTGGTGAAATGAATTTCAATGCTCTAATAATCTCATTATACGTATGAATGCCCAAGAATTGGTCTGCTATCCAACCTGCGCCTCTAACCTTACCTTTTCCATGAAACGGTTTCATATAGACGTATTTGAGAAAATCAGTATCTTCTACTTTGTCGCACTCATTCTTTGGGCACTCACTAAGGCCATAGACTTCATAACCAATATTGTTGAAAAATCTAGCTCGGTTTCGAACATGTGTGCATGACGCACTTCCCTCAATCGCTATCTGACCAACATACAATATTTTCTTCACACCATTTTCCCTTCTTTCTAATCAACTTTTATCTCTCATATGGATACAAATTTCTTTATTTACCGCAATCGGGACAGCAATAGCAGAAACCATAAAAGATAATACTGTGCCCAGCAGCACACCTACAACGCCCATATTCATTTTCAACAGAAAAAAAAGCGAGAGCGGAATATTTACAATTCCTTGAACGATTCCTACTGGAACAATAACCCGCATTAAAGATAATCCATTAGCAACCTGTGAATATACTGCATTCCACATATATATAATAGCATACACAGCCATCAGCGGAATCAATCCTGGTGCATAGTCAAGCTCTTTTTGAAGCCACACTCTAGCAAGAGGTTTAAATATAACCATAAGCACTAATACACCCACAATACCCAATCCTAACAAACATTGCATCTCATGAATTCCTTTTTTTATCAATCGATAATCATTATGAGACTTTGCAACGGATGTTCTCGACCAATATGGCGTGACTAGCATCGCAAAGACAGCCGTCCCTGCCGTGTACAGTTTATTTACCAGACTATAGGATGTCACTTCTGCCGGCCCAATGAAATGAGAAATAATTAGATTATCCGTCGTGAACAAAATAAGTGCCGATATTTGAGAAATGAAAAACAGCATTCCAAGATTTGTTGTGGATTTTGTTTCTTCTTTCGAGACAAATTTAAGGCTTGGCACAAAAACTTCGCTCTTACGTGTTAAAATCAGTGTGAATAATATTTCAACAATAAAATCAGATAGGCCGTAGAATATCGCAACCTTGAGCAGACTTGCTTTGCTTGTTACTGATAAATATAGCACTCCCATCAACATAAGCGATTGCTGTAAAACACCCATAAGTCCTACAGCGCTATTTTTTTGCAGAGCATAATAAATGCTCTTACAGAGTGACAGCAAAAAATTGATGCACATAAAAATCACACTAATGCACATCACACATGTTAAGTTGTCACTTACATTGTCTTTTGAAACGCCGAAAATACTATTCCAATTAACAAAGATTGCCGCCACACTAAATCCACACATTGCGCAGAGGACGATTAATCCAAAAGCAAAATATGCGCTGGAGACATATTTTCTACACTTAATTTCGTTTCCTTCCCGATCTAGATTTTCGGCCAACTTATTTCTCAATCCATGACCGATTCCAATATCGAAATATGTAATCCAGGACAAAACATTTAATATTGTTGTCCATACACCATATTTTACTTCGCCTAAGTAGGCCAGAACTACCGGAACGTATAAATAGCTAATAACCATCGACAACGCTCTGTAAACTGTGCTAAGTATCATGTTTTTTCGCACGTTTTTTTCGCTTATGTCCAACATCCTAATTTTCCTCAGTCTTGATTGTTTTAACAAATGCTTCCATTCATACAAATCTTATGATATATCTCGATTAATGTTTCTGCATTTTTCTTGCGGTCATGTGTAATAACAGCATGCTTCCTCCCACATTCAGCTCTTCTTTTTGTATCCTCTATTTCTAGGAAAGTCTTTCTTATATAAAAAGCCATTTTATAGGAATCATCAAACGGATATAGGAATCCTTCATCGTTGTGTGTCAGCATGTCTGCAATTCCTCCAACATCTGATGCCACACAAGGCACCCCCAGTAGCATTGCTTCTCCCAGTGAGTTGGGTGAATTTTCAATAGAAGATGGACATACAAAAACATTGCTTTCTAAAAGAAGTCGCTTCATCTTTTCTGCTGATAAAAAGCCTTCAAATTCAAATTGGTCTTGAAGATTATATTTCTTTAATAGTTGCCTAATATATATACCATAGCTATTTCCTTTTATCCAGTTTCCTCCAAATATATTTGCCCCTCCCACTTTAACTTTAATATCGGGGAACTCGTTGCACAGCAATGCAACTGCTTCAATCACCTTATGTAATCCCTTTATGGGATACCCTGCCTGACTGATTGCTATCTGATACTTATTGCATTTTTCATATTCCCACTGAGAGCCATCATAAAATACAGATCTCAAGTTCTCATTGCAAAAATAATATCTTGACTCCGGTGCAATAAAATGTGCACATGCTTTATCCCATGTTGTGCGCCCTATTATATTAGAAGAAGCTACCAAGGCATCTTGTTCATATTTACCTCTATGTAAGTAATTCTTCTTATTATCGATTAAGGAGCACTTCCCTTTTATTTCGCTTAATGTCTTCCGTCGCATAATGTAATCTGGTAGCCCCGCAGAATAATGATCGTAGTATACGGACACCAGTCCTTGAATTGAAGTAACTATCCTATCTTTGTATCCTTCCTCCAATGCAATCTTTATAAAATAGCTAGTATACAAAAATTCAGTACCGAAAAAATGTATAACATCAGGTTTTTCATCTGTCAGTATTTTTCTATATATTTTGCCACACTCACATTGTTCTTGCATTGCCACAGTCGCCTGATAATAGCTTATGGGTATTGCATAGTATTTAAAATTATCCTTTTTGCCGTGTCCCAGCTTTTGACTCTTATACTCGGGATAGCAGTAGCATAATTCGATATCTTTATCAGCCAGTAAAGACTCCGAAAGTCCCTCCAGCCATCCGCCAACACATGTACTTTGTTGCGTATTCTTCATTAACTCTATTCTCTTTGTCGGAACATTACACATCCATAGCAATTTCATATTCTCGCATGCTCCTTTCTATCATTACTAATTGCGAAGTATGTTGTATCAAAATAATGCAAACTATATAATCCAACAGGTATCATAATTAACACTGGATAAAAAAGATCCGATTGAGCCAAAACAGTATTGATATACATAACAATGTACAAAACTGCCACATATCTTTTTCGGCAAAATTTCAGCACCGGGTAAAAGATCCACCAAGCGACAACGATAAGCGGTAAAATCCCCCATGCAGCACCAAACTGCATAATGGCCGCCCCTGCCATTCCTGTATTTTCTACATCCATAAGTGCGACCAGGTTTGAATATCCTACGCCAAACGGGTGTCTTACCATACTTTGGAGTGCCAGAAAAATCAAATCGGCACGCGCCATACCGGATGTATCAAGAGAAACCTTGTTTTTGTTTGAAAAGAGTTTCGAGATAATTGAAACCTGAATAAAACTCTCGCTACCACGCACCATATAATCTATCGTCAAGAAGAGTAGTATAGAAAACAGCGCAATAAGAATTTTCTGTTTCCAGTTTTGTTCTGTGGTATCTCTCTTTTCAAATAGCAAGTAGAACAATATAATAAAACAAATTGATATATATCCAGTTGTAGATTGAGTTGAAATTAACGCAAACGCTAAAACTACTAATGCACGTCCAACTTCTTTATCACTAAATGACACTAATTTATCCCGTAAAAACAGAAGCACAAAAATCGCAGTATTCAATACCATCTGATAAATTCCAGGTTCTGTAAATATCGACACATTTCTCATATCAACAGTTCTATGTGAATACAGAAACATCCCATGCAACTTAAATGAATACTCCTGATATCTGGTTGAATCCGAATATACTCTATATGACATCAAACTATTAATTTCTGGTGTTATTTGATCCCATATATTGATTTGCAAAATGCTCAAAAGCCATAACATCAAACTAATAGATGCCAAAAAAACAACTGTCTTTACATATCTTTCCCAGAAATGTTGTTTATTAATCGAAACAGTCAGCCAAACAACAAGTATATCAACTAGAAATTGCGCAATTATGCGTATCCCTATTCCACCTACACTCAATCGTATTAGTAAGGCATACATGATTAAAAATGCAAAAAACAAGGTACAGTATGTTTTTATTTCTTTTTTTGCAGTAAACAAAAACACGCAAAGCAATCCTGCCATAATGACTGTTCTATATGGAGTCATATAAATCTCACTAAAATTTGACTGATTAGATATCAGCATGAAATATATCGCTAAATATCCTTGAATTTTCGATTTGCTTATCACAAACCTATTTGTGGAACATGAAGTCATTAGGTTTTCTCCTCGTAGGTATCATTGATCAAACAATTTATAGTATTTCACAATTTCACTTTGATTCCCATAATTTCGAGCCATGAGATAATTTCGTATCCCGTTTAGCACAGACTCATCTTCTACCAAATGCTCAATCTCCCTAGCAATTGATTCTGCATCCATCTCGACTATAACGCCTTCCTTACCATTTTCAACTTGATCTTTAACCGTTGCGTAATCCGTAGCAAGAATCGGTTTCCCGAGAATTTTCGCTTCGTCAAGAACGACTGATTTTCCCTCCCAACGAGACGTTTGAACAATCAGGTCAGCTTTATTCATATACGGATATGGATTAGCCTTGAATCCTAAAAAAGTCAAGTATTCCTCAACACTATTATCCTTTGCTTGTTTTTCTAGGCACTTTCTAAGTTCGCCGTCCCCAATGATCCACCAATGAACTGGCACCTTATGATCTTTTAAAATTTTTAGGGCATCAATAGCCATATCAAACCCTTTTGCTTCTGTTAAACGTCCAACTGACACTATATTAAAATCATCTTTTGAGAAAACCTCATCAATATCTGCCTTTGCAGTATTACTTAAAACAATACTAGACGTCAAATTTGGCAAAAGCACAAATTTGTTTTTCATATCAGGATAGTTATTTTGCAAAACTTGCACGCATTTATCCGAAATACTGACAACCCTATCTGCTTTACAAAAATACTCCTTATAAGCAGCTGCATCATCATTCTTCTTTATATTTTCAAAATTACTATGCACCCAAAGAATTTTCCGTTTTGCATTCACCTTATCAATGACATAGTAGGATGCTTCTCCCTCCAAGAATCCAACAGCAATATCATACTTTCCTTCCAGATTTGGTAAGCAGTACTTATAACATTTCATCCATCTTTGCTGTCCTGCCTTTTCCTTATAAAGCACTTTACATACCACTGTACTCATCAGCCTAAGCATTCCTGTTTTAAACCCCGAAAGAGAACCAAACATGCCCATATCAAATTTATAGGCATACCGTAGTGAGGACGTAAGCGGTAACAATCGTACCTCCTTGGGAATTTGAGTCAAAAACAGACCTTCTTGTTTAAATAGCAACAAATCGACAGCATACTTTTTATAGTCAATAAGATTTAATAAATTCACAAGACTTTTTTCCGCTCCACCACCATACAGTGCTGGCATAACAAATAATATTTTTCTCATATTTTGCTCTCCAATTCAATAAACGACTTAACCAAACAATATATTGGTCATTATATTATCTAAACTTTCAGCAATTCCTCATATATTGCCTGATACTTCTCGTTTTTTTCCTGCCAAGTATATTTTTCTGCTTTCTTTCGCGCGTTTTTTCCACGTCTTGTTACTTCATCAGGATTAGCAATACATTCAAGAATAGCCTTTTTCAAATTCTCAATGTACTCTTCCTTCGTATTTCCTTCATAAAGCCAACCCGTATTCTTATCAAATAGAGTTGCTCCACCAAATTTATTAATGGTAATAACTGGAATACCTTTTGACATTGCCTCCAATAAGACCGTGCCTGTCGTTTCTCGAATGCTCGGCATAATAAATACATCCGCACCTGCATATTCCTTTTCCATTTCCATATAGGGGATGGAACCCATGCAGTGCACATGCTCAGACAAGTTCAGGTCATCCTTACAGCGCTTACGCAAATGCTCAAGCTCCGGGCCATCGCCTACAACCCTAACCTGATATCTAGTTTCCTTCGGAATTCTCATTAATGCATCAAAAAGGAAATCCAAGCCTTTTCGATATATCATTCTTCCAGCAACCAGAAAAACGCATTCTTCATTTCCACCCTTTTCATTGCAAGTATCTTTGATATCATTTATATCTACCGCAACCTCCGTCACTGGCTCGTCATTTACATTGTAGTTCTTCATTCATTTTTTCCTTCTCTGTCCAGTTCACTAATTCGTTCGTTCTTAATCCATTGTCAAAGACTAATTCATACGGACAGTTTAGTTCTCTGCCCCCCCCCCACGAGGAATTCTTGAGTCTCTTTATTTGCAAACATAATATAATCGCAACGATTTAGTTTGCCTGTGATTCTCAGCTTAAAACGATACCAACGATTTATCCCCGAACGAACGACTTCAATGATTTCATGTCCCTTTGCGTAATCTTTTAACCCATTAGGCAAAGACTCTCCTCCGCCAAGTGGCCCACAGACAAATTTGATATTTGCTATCTTTCCATAGTCTCCAATTGCACGGAACTCAATTGGTGTAATCTGATGAATAACGTCAATTTTTTGATCCGCAGAGATTTTCTTTGCAAGAGGAAGCACCCGTCTATTCCACACATTAAGTCTTCCAGAATACATGAATCCCTTGAAGATTTTCTTGTAAAAATTTGGGATGTCAACATAGTAAAACTTTATATTTTCAAGTGGGTGACTCTGCAAATATTTTTCGACTGGTTCACGTTGCTCTTCTTTTGTGATCACATAAACTTTATTTGTTTTTGAACTCTCATAAGGAACGCACCAACCGATTTTATCTTCGCTTCCAGCAAAAGGGTTACATGAATAAGCTATATACAGGATATTCATCACTTCGTCTCCATCTGCTGTGCAATATCAGCATCCACGATTTCCTCACCGGTCTTATGCTTCAGTTGCTCTTTACTTGCCTCACTCAGACCGTTGTTGATCACACAGTTCATATCGCAGGTGCTGCACTTGTCCAGGTCTTCCTTAGTGACTTTGCCATCACGATAATCGCGGCAGATTTTCAGCTCGTACATGCTGTACGGATGCTTGGTGAACAGAGCCTTGAACTTATGAACCAGAACCCAGGTAGCAGGCTTCCAGATATACTTGTGCATAGCCGGGCTAACAGAACCGATCATCCAGCAGTCACGGTCGCAGCAACGAACCTTTGCACGAACCTTCTCTGCCTCCGGGCTGTTCCACAGCTCATCCCAAGTCTGATTGTTCAGGTTGCCCATGACTTCTTTATCCTTGGTACCATTGCAAGGCATAACATCGCCATACGGATCGATGAAGAAGGTGTCGAAACTCATGTCGCAAGGCAGCAGACGCTTCTGACCGTAGATGTAGTTGATCAGGCCGTGATTAAAGTATGCACGGAACCACTTCTTCGGGCTGTTGCTGCGGAGCAGTTCATTGACCAGATTCTCGAAGTTCTTTGCGACCATCGGACGATCATGGATGATGTTCTTTGCCTCAACGAAGTAGAAGCTGTTATGCAGAGAAGCGGTAGCGAACTCCATACCCATCTCATCGGAGATTTTGTACAGAGGCACCAGGTCAGGAGCGTTCTTGTCCTGAACAGTCATACCGAAGCCGACATCCTTCATGCCCATCTCACGCAGCTTTTTCAGTGTGCCGTAACCACGCTGGTAGCCGTTCTGCAGACCACGGATCTCGTTATTGGTCTGTTCCAGACCCTCGATAGAGATACGAATACCAATCTGCGGGAACTCCTTGCACAGGTCAACGATACGGTCGGTGAAGAAACCATTTGTGGAAATAACGATACGGTCGGACTTCTTGTACAGTTCACGCACGATATCCTTCAGATCAGTACGGATGAACGGCTCGCCGCCGGTGATATTGGTAAAGTACATCTTCGGCAGCTTCTTGATGGTTTCGATGCTGATTTCCTCTTCCGGCTTGGAAGGTGCCTTATAACGGTTGCACATAGAGCAACGAGCGTTACAACGATAGGTAACGATGACCGTACCATTTAACTTCTTTTCTTCAGACATGATTAACTCTCCTAACTCTCTCTTTTAAGAATGTTTCGACTTTATTTAAGAACCACTTGGCACATACCGAGAACACAACCGAGCCGCAGATGACTGCAACAGCTGTGAAAATATATGCCAGCAGACCATTTTCAAATAGATGAATGAGGTGTAACTTCTCAAGCACACGATAAATTACCATGTGGCACAGATAAATCTCGAAGCTGATACCACCGAGGAACTTGGCAACTGGATTGACCAGTACCCCCCCCCCGCTTGCATCCGAGGGTATAGACTAGTGCTGCCACACAGAAGAACAGCATCGTGAGTGTAAAACCGCCTAACGCAAAATACGCAACCGTGGCAATCAGCAGGACCGCTCCGGCGATGATTTTGTACTTCGATGCGAACTCGGCCAGTTCTTTTCGATAGAGAAAAATCAGGCCACCTGCGATAAAGTAAATCGCATCGTAGACGATACTAGTCCTTCCAGCTTTGAAGTAATTAGCGCACAGCCAGTTAAACATCAGTGCCGCAACTGCTACGCCCCACGCTCTCTTCTTATTTCCAATCAGAAAACAGAAGAACGGGAACAGCATATAGAACACAAAAATGACTGCCAGTGTCCAGCTCACACCAATGACCGAAATCTTGGCATTCGGCAGTAACCCTTGGCATAATGTCAAGTTTGTGAAAACTTCAAACAAGGATTCCTTGCTTGGTGAAATCACAAAGTCTAACGCACAAAGCAGTGCAAAGTACGGCCAGATTTTGATGTACCGTTTCTTGTAGAAATCCTCTACGCTGATTTTCTGGTCAATTATTCTCTGGTAATAGCCGCAGCACATACCAAAGCCGCTGACCATCATAAAAAGGAAAACGAGGTTTGTGAAAGACGGAATAAGCTGGTTAAATGCAAATCCTCCAATTTCGTATTTTCCATTCGATAATACGTGCATCAGAGCAATTCCAATAATGGCATATGCCTTTAACCCATCTATCCCTTCATATCGTTCTTTTTGCATATCCACCTCTTAATCACGCTGGAAAATATCGCGTGTATAGACTTTCTCTTTCACATCATCCAGGCACTTGTCGTAACGGTTTGCAATGATAGCGTGGCTCATTTCCTTAAACTTAGCCAAATCATTAACCACAACGCTGCCAAAGAAGGTGTCGCCATCTTTCAGAGTCGGCTCATAGATAATCACAGTTGCGCCTTTTGCCTTGATGCGCTTCATGACACCCTGAATGGAGCTCTGGCGGAAGTTGTCGCTGTTGCTCTTCATGGTCAGGCGGTACACGCCGATGGTCACAGACTTCTCCTGCTTCTCATCGTATTCGTTGTCCTCGTCATAGCCGTAGTAGCCAGCCAGCTTCAGGACACGGTCGGCGATGAAGTCCTTACGAGTTCTGTTGCTCTCGACAATAGCTTCAATCAGGTTCTCCGGCACATCGGCATAGTTTGCCAACAGCTGCTTGGTGTCCTTGGGCAGGCAGTAGCCGCCGTAACCGAAGGACGGATTATTGTAGTGACTGCCAATACGAGGATCGAGGCAAACACCGTTGATAATCTGCTGGGTGTTCAGCCCCTTGCTCTCTGCATAGGTGTCCAGTTCGTTAAAATAAGCCACGCGCAGAGCCAGATATGTATTGGCGAATAGCTTAACTGCCTCTGCCTCGGTGAAGCCCATGAACAAGGTGTCGATGTTCTCTTTGATGGCACCTTCCTGCAGCAGACCGGCAAATTCGTGTGCTGCTTCGACCAGACGCTCATCATTCAAGTCCGTACCAACGATGATACGGCTCGGATACAAATTGTCATAAAGAGCCTTACTCTCTCTTAAAAATTCCGGGCTGAAGATGATGTTCTTGCTGCCGAACTTCGCACGCACAGATGCGGTATAGCCCACAGGGATCGTGGATTTGATGACCATAATGGCGTTCGGGTTATATTCCATGACCAGCTTGATCACAGCTTCGACCGCAGATGTATCAAAGTGCTGGGTGTGGCTATCGTAGTTGGTAGGTGCCGCAATAACGACAAAGTCCGCACCAGAGTATGCAGCCTTTGCATCCAGTGTTGCGGTCAGGTTCAATTCTTTTTCTGCGAGATACTTCTCGATATAGTCATCCTAAATCGGGGACTTACGGTTATTGATCAAATCCACTTTCTCTGGGATAATATCCACAGCTGTCACTTGATGATGCTGAAAAAGTAATGCAGCAATTGATAAGCCAACATAACCGGTACCAGCAACCGCAATTTTATAGTCCTTTTTCATAATCCTATATCCTCCTGAAATTCATCTTACTTATATGGAAGGCTCATATTGAGCCGAGCAATCTATATCAAACAGTATGTTCATCGTTCATATCGGATGAACTATCGCACTGTAGTTATCCATTTCTCACAGTGACCATCTACTTTTCCGACCACCACTGAATCTTTTATGTAGATCTGTCATGGACTACTCACCTATTTTTCCTCAACTGAATCTTTGAGGTAGACACCTTAATGACCGCTCACCGACAAAGTGTTAGGTCTTATTGTCATAACCCGCAGTCGCACTTCTCCATTTTTCAAAGTGCTGACCTTTATTGTCATAACCCGTACACCGACTCACTTTGTTAAAACTGTACAAGCTCATACCTCGCTCTTGTTGCAACATGAACAATCATCTACCCCTCACTACCTCTAATTTTCCAGAAAAATGCAGTTATCATGTCCGTCTTTTCTCTGCAATAAACTTTTCCAGAAAAATAGATTTTGGGCTTTTCAACATTTTCAACCTCCACCTCTAATTCTTCGGAAAAATGAAGGTATCATGTCCATCTCTTGCTCTGCAATAAAACAGGCTCGCAGTAGGGGTATTTTGCATGAGTTTTATACGCCACCGTAGACCATCATGCCGCAACTGAAAGTTTGAGGTAGACATTCGTCGGAGCTGCAATGACTACAAAATCTGCATCGGAATAAGCAGTCTTTGCATCCAGCGTTGCCGTCAGATCCAGATCTTTCTCTGCCAGATATTTTTCAATATAATCATCCTGAATCGGAGACTTTCGGTTATTGATCATCTCAACTTTCTCCGGCACAATATCTACTGCTGTTACCTGATGATGCTGAGCCAGTAACGTAGCGATTGAAAGACCTACATAGCCAGTACCAGCAACCGCGATTTTATAATTTTTCATAGTTCTGTTCTCCCTCACTAATTTTTCATTTGATAAAACAGCAAACAAGCCCACGGCGGATTGCTCAATGGCAATCCACCGTAGGCTCGATTCGTTCTCCTTAATTTTTTACTTGCTGCTCATTTTGTGGGTCAAAACAGAGCTGCACCAAAGCCT
>OOAZ01000681.1_pt1 | contig 28226 bp, 27 predicted proteins | sample 1671221 | NCBI WGS metagenome assembly OOAZ01 (sample SAMN06348134, study PRJEB24527) | human gut metagenome | biome: human gut; feature: ankylosing spondylitis patient; material: feces | host: Homo sapiens | place: China | collected 2015-10
AGCCTGCGTCCGAGACGGCCATCACGCTGCCCTTGGCGGCGTATTCTTCCACCAGCACAATGCCCTCGGCGCATTTTTCCATGATCTGCAGCGGCACCGCACAGGCAGCGTCCAGCGCGCTTTCCAGCACGGCGGCTTTGTGTGCGGCCTGTTCCGGCGTGTCTTTCGGCAGGCCATAGGCTGCGGCCAGCGGCGCAAAGGCCTCCGCGTCGGCCTGCACCAGAGCTTCCAGCTCTTTGCGCAGGACTTCAGCCCGGGCATTCAGGGCCTGAATGTCCGCTTCCACAGCGGCATATTTCTTTTTGCCGACGGTCAGGCTGCCCACCATGCTGCCCAGTGCTACACCGGCGGCACCCACCAGTGCCGCTGTGCCGCCGCCGCCCGGCGTGGGCGCTTTGCCGGCCAGTTCTGCCAGAAACTGCTCACAGCTCTGCTTCATCATTTCCATTGGTAAATACCCCTCTCTGTTACATAAGCGTCCAGCCGTTGGTCATGCCCGTCCACGGCGGCATGGGCGACCCGCTGCGCTTCAAATGCAATGCCGATCTTTCCCGCATGGGTGCAGCGGGGAAGAAAGCGGTCGTAATAACCCTTGCCCATGCCGACCCGGAAGCAACCTGCATCAAAAGCCGTGCAGGGCACAAGGACCAGATCCAGCGCTTCCGGCAGCAGAATCTCCGACCGGCTCAGGATGGGGGTGCGGATGCCGTACTGTCCCACCTCCCAGCCGTCCGGGCCGGGCACAGCGGCGGTAAGGGAATACGCCTCGCCGCACACCGGATAGGCCAGCGTTTTGCCTTGCGCCTGCGCCTTTTCCGCAAAGGCAGAAAGGTCGGCTTCGGAACCAAACGCCGCGTACAGCAGGATGGTCTGCGCATTCTGTACGGCATCCAGCTGCCAGAGGTTCGCACACAGGGCTGCACTTGCTGCGGCGCGTGCCTGAGCAGAAAGCGCCCTGCGTGCGGCACGGCCTGCCCGGCGCTGTGCCTGCTTTTGTTCACTGACCGTCACCGGGGAACACCTCGCTTCATCTGAAGGTTGACTGACTTGAAAAATATACAAAAACAACATTGCATTTTTATACAAGTATAATAAACACTTCAGATGAAAAAAGCAAGCCTTTTGTCAAAATGGAAGTTGAAGATTCTGCAGCTTTCTGCTATGATAAGAGAAAGCAATTCGGTTCGTGCGCGGAGCAGGGTGGCTTGAAGAGATCCGGGGTTTTTCCGGAAATTGAGAGGGGTAGAATATTATGTACAATGAAATGATGGACACCATCGGTCTGGTCAATACCGTTGATCCGGAGCTGGCTGCAGCCATGGATCGCGAGCTGAACCGTCAGCGCCAGAACATTGAACTGATCGCCAGCGAGAACATCGTCTCTCCCGCCGTCATGGCCGCAATGGGCAGCATCCTGACCAACAAGTACGCCGAGGGCCTGCCCGGCAAGCGCTACTATGGCGGCTGCGTCTATGTGGACGAGGTGGAGAACATCGCCATTGAGCGCGCCTGCAAACTGTTCGGCGCAAAATATGCCAATGTTCAGCCGCACTCCGGTGCACAGGCCAATCTGGCAGTTTATTTTGCTCTGCTGGATTTGGGCGATACCGTCATGGGCATGGATCTGTCTCAGGGCGGTCATCTGACCCACGGCTCTCCGGTGAACATGTCTGGCAAGAACTATAACTTTGTCTCTTACGGTGTCAACGCCGACGGCGTGATCGATTACGCCGAGCTGGAAAAGCAGGTCAGGAAGGTCCGCCCCAAGCTGATCGTGGCCGGTGCATCCGCCTATCCGCGTGCCATCGACTTTGAAAAGATCGCTGAGATCGCCCACGGCTATGGTGCATATCTGATGGTGGATATGGCCCACATTGCCGGTCTGGTGGCAGGCGGCTATCACCAGAGCCCCGTGCCCTATGCAGATGTTGTGACCACCACCACCCACAAGACCCTGCGCGGCCCCCGCGGCGGCCTGATCCTGACCAACAACCCGATCCTTGCAAAGCGCATCAACTCCGCTGTGTTCCCCGGCACGCAGGGCGGCCCGCTGGAGCATGTCATCGCTGCAAAGGCTGTCTGCTTTGGCGAGGCGCTGAAGCCTGAGTTCAAGGAGTATGCCCGCAAGATCGTGGAAAATGCAAAGGCTCTGGCAGATGCGCTGCAGGCTCGCGGCGTCAAGCTGGTATCCGGTGGCACCGACAACCACCTGATGCTCATTGACCTGCGCGACGAGGAGTGCACCGGCAAGGAACTGGAAGCACGTCTGGACAGTGTGCACATCACCGCCAACAAAAACACCGTTCCCGGCGAGACCCGCAGCCCCTTTGTGACTTCCGGCGTACGTCTGGGCACGCCGGCTGTCACCACCCGCGGCATGGGCGTGGCCGAAATGAAGGTCATTGCGGACTGCATTGCCGACTGCATCTGGCATTATGACGAAAAGAAGGACGAGATCAGCGACCGTGTGCTGAAGCTGACTCAGGACTTCCCGCTGTATCAGTAAATATCGCTCTGTTTGAAAGAGGAAGTGCCTTCGGGTACTTCCTCTTTCTTTTTTGCTGGGTTTGTGTTACCATAAACGCAAAGACAAAAGGAGAAATGACCATGGAGCGTACAGGGCTGTTACATCTATATTACGGCGACGGCAAGGGCAAGACCACCGCTGCCATGGGCCTTGCGCTGCGGGCGCTGGGCAGCGGAAAAAAGGTGGTGGTCCTGCAGTTTCTCAAGGGAGGACAGAGCGGCGAGATTCCACTGCTGGAGCAGCTGGGCGCAAAAATCTACCGGGGCAAGGCCGGACAGAAATTCGTGTTCCAGATGAACGAAGCAGAAAAGGCCGCCACCCGCGATCTGCAAAACCGGAACCTTGCTGCTGCCACGACCGAAGACGCTGACCTGCTGGTGCTGGACGAAGCGGGCAGTGCGTGGGAACTGGATATGGTGGATAAGGGCCTGCTGCAAAAAGCTGTGCTGGCCCGGCCTGCAGCGCAGGAGTGTGTCCTGACCGCTCATGCCGCTCCGCAGTGGATGCTGGACGCTGCGGACTATGTGACCGAGATGAAGTGCTGCCGCCACCCGTACCAGAAGGGCATCGCGGCCCGGAAGGGCATTGAATACTGACACAGACAGGACACCGGTGCGGGGTATTTTTATCTTGCATTTATCCGACCGGTGTGATATGATGAAGGCAAGAAACCATGCGTGCATTTTTCTGAGCAGACCCGACAGCAGACAGGGAACCGCTCCGCACCGCTGCCGGGGCAGGTCCCGGCGGCGTTTTGTTTGAAGCGGCGGTTAGCATTTCCTAACAGAGCGGATACCTGTGGGCCGGTGTGCGCAGGACATCTGGAGGGGAATAAAATGATTGAAACGATCGTAAAAGTAGATGGTATGATGTGCGGCATGTGCGAGAGCCATGTCAACGAAGCAGTGCGCAAGGCCTTTCCGGAGGTAAAAAAGGTCACATCCTCGCAGGCCAAGGGGCAGACCGTGATCCACTCGGAGCAGCCGCTGGATGAGCAGAAGCTGCGGGATGCCATCAATGCCACCGGTTACGAGGTCAAAGGCGTAAAGAGTGCACCTTACGAGAAAAAAGGCTTTTTCTCGTTCTTGAAAAAATAAGCAGACCCTAAGGTGTATCCGAAAAGTCGAAAATTTAGCCTATTTCTACAAACACAGCTGGATTTTGCGTTAAACAGCCTTGAAATCCACAAAGGATTCCTGCGGCTCTTTGCCTTAAATCCCGCTTGTGCTTGCGAAATATTCGTCATTTTCTTTGTTTTCAGATACACCCTAACACACATCAAGGGAGGCGTATCGGTATGAGGATCCTGGTTTATGGTGCGGGCGTTTTGGGCTGTGAGCTGACGCATGTGCTGCTGCAGAACAAAAAGAACGTTGTGACGCTGCTTGCACGCGGTGAGTGGAAGGAGATGATCGACCAGAAAGGTCTGGTCATCCGCCACTGGGCACAGCGCAGAACGACCACGGAACGTGTAAAGACCATTGATGTCCTTGCGCCGGATGACTTCTACGACCTTGTTTTTGTGGTGGTGCAGGCGGGGCAGCTGCCGGATGTGCTGCCTGTGCTCAAGGCGAACAGGAGCCAGTACTTTGTGTTCGTGGGCAACGACCCTCATGCAAAGCAGGTCTTGGAGTACATGCAGCGTCCGGCTGATAAGATCGCATTCGGCTTCCAGAACTCCGCAGGGCACCGGGAACATGGCCGCGTGGTCAGCGCGCACGTCGGGGTGGGCATGACGGTGGGCGGCGCAACAGCACCGCTGTCCGGTGCGTTCCGCATCCGGCTCAAGACTGCCTTTGACGGCACGAAATATAAGCTTACCTTCTACAGTGATATGGACGAGTGGCTCAAGTGTCACATTGCCTTTATCCTGCCGGTGTGCTATGTCTGCTACGCCTGCAATGGAGACCTGACCCGCGCCACCCGACAGCAGCGCGAAGCGTTGATCGATGCCGCCTATGAAGCCTGTCTGATGCTCAAGGATGCCGGCATCCCGGTGAATGACAAGGAAAACACGGATGTTTACAAGCCGGGTTCTGCAGGCCGCCGTCAGGTGGAAGCCATGGTGCTCGTGATGGCAAAAACGCCGCTGGGCCGTTTGTGTGCATCGGACCACGCAATGAACGCGGTGTCCGAAATGAAATATCTGGACGAGGCCTTTGAGGCTCTGCGCAGGCAGACCGGTACGGCAATGCCCATGTGGGAAAAGTTGCGCAGCGAGATGCCGCCCTGGGAGACACTGCAGCACCAGAAATGATGCTGGGCCATCGCAAATAAGACAAAAAATTACCACCGCCGGACCGATCAGAAGATCGGAAAGGCGGTGGTTTTTATCTGCGGCTATTTTTGCCAGAAATCCCGCAGCGCCTGTCCAAGCTCCTCGGCGCTGTGCAGATACCGGATGTGCTGCCAGTGCGGCGGGAACAGCCGGGCATAATCCGGCCGGGCAAAGCGGTCGTCCAGCAAAAGCACCACGCCCCTGTCCTCCGGTGTGCGGATGACCCTCCCGGCGGCCTGCAGCACCTTGTTCATGCCGGGATAGCGGTAGGCATAGTCGAATCCGGAGCCGTTTTGTGCATCGTAGTAGCGGCGCAGCATTTCCTGCTGGGGGTTCACCTGCGGCAGACCGACCCCCACGATCGCACACCCGATGAGCCGGTCGCCTGCAAGATCCACACCCTCGCCAAAAACACCGCCCAGCACCCCAAAACCCAGCAGAGTTTCTTTTGGCTGCGGCACAAATTGCGCAAGAAATTCTGCCCGGGCAGCATCGTCTGCGCCGCTTTCCTGCACAAGCGTGCGGATGTCCGGGTGACGCGCTGCAAAATCTTCATATACCTGCCGGAGATAGGCGTAGCTTGGGAAAAACGCCAGATAGTTGCCGGTTTTTCCGCTGGTCAGCCGGGCCAGTGCATCCGAAACGGCCTGCACACTGGTTTCCCGGTCGCGGTAGCGGGTGGAGATATTCGCCATGCAGTAAAGACCGAGATTTTCGGCGGGGAAGGGGCTGGGCAGCGCCACGGCCCGGGCATCCGCGCAGCCCAGTACGCCCCGATAATAGCTGGGCGGGGTAAGTGTTGCACTGAACAATGCGGCACAGCGTCCGGCGGAAAGGCTGGCCTCCACAAAGGGTGCTGGGTCCAGACACAACAGCTGCAGTTCCAGCTCGCTGCCGCGGGCAGTCAGCTGGGTGACAAAATGGCTGTCGTACCGTTCGGAAGAGCGGAGGATATCCTGCACTGCAAAATAAAGCTCCAACAGCTGCGCGTGGGCATCCGCGTCCGGGTTCGCTTCCAGCCAATCCTGCAAGGGAGCCTGCACCGCCCGCAGCGGGCTGAGCAGGGCAGACGGAAGCTCCCGCAAAAACACGGTGCCGTCCTGTGCATACAGCGGCTCGGGCAGCTCCGGCACAGGGTCCTGCAAAGACGGCAGAAGAGTGGTCTGAGCGGTGTCGGTTTCCGGTGCGCCGGTCTGGCCGCGGCGCGGTGCCAGATGCACGCAGGCTTTCCGGATATCCAGAAACGCCCGGTCTGCGCGGGTCAGCGCGGTCCGGAGGGAACTTTTCCCTTTGCCGAGGGCGCGTTTTGCCTCGGTCAGACTGCTTTTGAAAAAGCGTGCGGAGTACATGGCTCTGGCCCGGTCCGGAAGATTGTGTGCCTCGTCGATCAGGAACAGCCAGTCGCCGGAAGCATCAAAGAACCGCTTCAGGTGTACGACGGGGTCGAACAGATAATTATAGTCGCCGATCACCACATCGCACCATTCGCTCAGGTCCAGCCCCAGCTCAAAGGGACACACCGAAAAACGCTTTGCCGCCCCGGCCAGCGCGGCGCGGTCAAAGCTGCCGGTATCGTCCAGCAGTGCGGACAGGGCATCTTTGATGCGATCATAGTAGCCGTTGGCATAGGGACAGAGCTCCGGCAGACAGGCAGGATGCCCTTCCGGGTCCGGGTGAAGACAGACCTTTTCCTTGGCGGTCAGGGTCACGCTGCGCAGCGCAAGCTCCGGCGCGGCAGTGCGCAGCCGGGCAATGGCATCCTCGGCCGCGGACTGAGTCGTATTGCGGGCGGTGAGGTAAAAGAGCTTTTCGCCGCTGCCCTCACCCATGGCCCGCAGGGCGGGGAAGAGGACGCTCATGGTCTTGCCGATGCCGGTGGGTGCCTGACAGAACAGACGGCTGCCGCCTTTGTGGTCGGCATCCCTTCCGGCGCGGCAGGCGCGGTAGACTTCCCCCGCCAGTGCCCGCTGCCCGGGGCGGTACTGCGCAAAAGGAAACGGCAGAGCAGCAAGGCTCTGGCTGCGCCTTGCCGCCCAGTCCAGCTGCCGCCGTGCCCATGGTGCGTACTGACAAAGAAGTTTGTGCAGAAACTGCTCCAGCTCCGGTGCGGAAAAGTGACGCACAAAGCGGATGATCTGATCCGTATCGATCTGATAATAGGTCAGCTGGACGTTCAACTCCGGCAGGCTTTGCCGGGCACAGTAAATGGCACCGTATACCATGCCCTGCGCCCAGTGGCAGGGGTTCATATCCTCGGTGATCGCTTCATAGGGGACAGCGGTGGTCTTGATCTCGTCAATGACCGTCGTGCCGGAACCGTCGGTAAAAATGCCGTCCGCACGTCCTTCCAGAAGGAACGTGAGCCCCTCTGCCTGCCGCTCGGCGGAGAGAAACACCTCGGCTTGATAGTCCTCTCCGGCCGCTTTTTGCAGCTTGCGGTGGATGCGTGCACCTTCCAGTGCGCGGTCAAAGCCGGTAAAACGGCTGTCGATGCTGCCGGTGCGCAGCAGAAACTCCACCAGCTGGCGGATGGGCAGATGGATAGAGGACAAGGCGGTTCACTTCCTTTCCTTTGAAATGCTCTTTCCGTAAAAAAGCTAATCCAATTCAAACATTCTAATGCATTCCTTTGCTGCTGCATCCACCTTGCCAAAATCCACGGCCGCACGGTAGTAGGTCTCCAGCTCATCGTGGCAGCTCTTGGCCTGTGCCATCAGGGCACTGGCCTGTTCCAGCAATTCTGCAGCGGCGCGCTCGTTGAAGCGCAGCCGCGCACGATACCCGGCCAGATTTTCCCGGTCAAGGAAGCGGCTGCAGCGAACGGCCTGCACGCCGGGCAGCTGCACCGGATGCCAGCGATTGTCCGTGAGGAAGGCAAGCTTCAGCTCCGGGATGAGGATGTGGTCGATCTTGTCATCCGGATGCATGGCGCAGGGGCAGGTGATGAGGTGGTAGCCCCGGGTCAGGGCTTCGGCGCGGATGAGTTCCAGCAAAAGCCGCGACACTGCGCCATAATCGTCCCGGAACACGATGAACTTGCTGGCAAGTGCCTGCACGGTGCCTTGATAGAATACCTCACCCTTGGGCGTGACGGCGGAGAGCAGCCGCAGCTCCTCGGTGCCGGTGCCCTCGGTGCGCGGCAGCACCCGGGCGCACAAACGCTTGACGTAGCGGCGCACCTTGTCAAAATTGGCACTGCATGCCTCGGCCCGGCGGCTGTCCAGAAGCAGACTGCCCGCCGAAGCGATATACCGCGCCGCCCGGCTGCGCAGGATGGCGTTGCGGGCAAACAGCGCTTTTACCTCCTCGGTGTGCAGATGCAGCTTTTCGGCATCGATGGTATGATACAGGCTCACCACTACCTCATCCGCTCCCGGGGCATCCGGTTCCACCACATGGGGCGCGGTGGCGTCCACGATGGCCCGATGCTGCCCGGGCAGGATCACGCCGTCCAGACTGTCCGGGTCGCTGGCACAGTGGATGCGCTGGGTAAGCAGGCCGTTCTGCTCTGCAGCACGGGCCAGCCGCTTCATCAAAGTGGATTTGCCGCAGCCCGGCCCGCTTTTGATCAGGTACATCTGCATCCCGGGTTCGCGGCGCAGCGGTTCAAAGTAGCCCTTGAACCCGGCGGGTGTGGTCGCACCCAGAAAAAAATCAATGGGATCGTGCCGTGTGGTTTCCATAACTGAACACCTCTCTTTTGCTTTACAGTATGCAAAAGAGAAGGGTTTGGTTCGTTCTTACTGATAGGTATGGTCACACACCTTTTCAATGGTCTCCCGCAGGGCGACAAAATCCTCGAAGGCAGTGGGCTTGTTCTGCGGCTGACGCAGCAGGGCAGCAGGGTGGAAGGTGCCCATGAACAGGATGCCGCCCTTCTCGATGAACTGCCCGTGCTCCTTTGTCACCGAAAAGTTCGGGCGGATCATCCGCTGCGCGGCAATGCGGCCCAGACAGACCACGATCTTTGGCCGCAGCAGACGGAACTGCTCCCGCAGCCAGGGCATGCAGGCCTCGCTCTCGGCGGGCAGCGGGTCCCGGTTCTGAGGCGGGCGGCATTTGACGATATTGGCAATATAGCAGTTCTGGCTGCGGTCCAGATCAATGGCAAACAGATATCGATCCAGCAGCTGGCCGCTGCGGCCCACAAAAGGCAGGCCCTGTTCATCCTCGCTCTGGCCGGGGCCTTCGCCTACAAACAATACTTCGGCATTTTCAACACCCTGACCGAACACCACGTTGGTGCGGGTCTTGCACAGCTCGCAGCGTGTGCAGGCCAGACAGCCCGATCGCAAAGTTTCCCAATCCATGATGACACGATCTCCTCTTGAAACAGTATGATATTTTATTCACAAATAGAAACGCTTTTTCTCCTAAAATAATAGCACAAAAAGCTAATTTTGTCTTGAACTTTTTGCCGGGTGTGCTAGAATAAAGAAGAAAGGCATCCTTGTGTCCAACAGACGCCGGGATGCGAATATTGGAAAGTTAATTCGGAGGTAATCACAATGGCTGATATGTTTGCACCGCTGGTAGCACAGCTGAAGGCAAATCCCAAGACGATCGTTTTCACCGAGGGCAATGATCCCCGCATTCTGGAGGCTGCTGCAAAGCTGCTGGCTGAGGGCGTGCTGAAGGTCGTCATGGTGGGCAACGAGGCTGAGTGCAAGGCTGCTGCCGCCGCCGGTAATTTTGATATTTCCGCTGCCGAGATCATCGACCCTGAGAACTACGCAGGCTTCGATGAGATGGTCAACACCATGGTGGAGCTGCGCAAGGGCAAGCAGACCGCTGAGGAGTGCACTGCTCTGCTGAAAAAGTCCAACTACTTTGGCACCATGCTGGTGAAGATGGGCAAGGCTGACTGCCTGCTGGGCGGCGCTACCTACTCCACCGCCGATACCATCCGTCCCGCCCTGCAGCTGGTCAAGACCAAGAAGGGCGCACATCTGGTGAGCTCCTGCTTTATTCTGGACCGCGACTGCGGCGAAGAGGGCCTGAAGCGCATTGCCATGGGCGACTGTGCTGTCAACATCGACTACACCGATACCGTTGATAAGGCTACCGGCGAGGTCAAGGTCTCTGCTGCTGCAAAGCTGGCTGAGGTCGCTGTTGAGACTGCCAAGACCGCAAAGCTGTTCGGCATTGACCCGAAGGTCGCAGTGCTGAGCTTCTCCACCAAGGGCTCCGGCAAGGGCGGCACGGTCGCTCTGAGCCATGACGCTGTCATCAAGGCTCAGGAAATGGATCCCGAGCTGGCTGTGGACGGCGAGCTGCAGTTTGACGCTGCCGTTGCTCCCGAGGTTGCACAGGTCAAGTGCAAGGGCAGCAAGGTGGCTGGTCAGGCCAACACCTTCATCTTCCCCTGCATCGAGGCCGGCAACATCGGCTACAAGATCGCTCAGCGTCTGGGCGGCTACGCAGCTTACGGCCCCATCCTGCAGGGCCTGAACGCTCCCATCAACGACCTGTCTCGTGGCTGCAACGCAGACGAGGTCTACAAGATGAGCCTGATCACTGCCTGCCAGTCCTAAACTGCCGACCGGCTGAATAGCATCTGCCTTTTCAAAGACTGTCGTACTTTTTTGTGCGGCAGTCTTTTTTGCGTGAGAACGATCTGGGATGCCCTCCGCAGTGCTTTGGGCATTTTCACGAGAGAAGTTGTGAAGAAAAATAACCCGATTTATCTTGTCTTGCGATAGAATAGTATCATCTATTGTTTCAGATACCGTTTCCGGTTGCGACCCCTTCGGTGAAAAAGAGGTTCCGAAACGCCCGCAGGCGTTTCGGAACCTCAAATATTAAAATGCAATTCCCTGAACAATGGCCAGAGCGCAGCGGAGGCCATTTTAAATCGTCCGGCGCGGCTTTTTTGCACCGGCAAAAACCGGCCGTGCCCCTCTTGCAATCTGCCTGCGTTTATGGTACAATATCCTAGCATTCAATGAATGTGTCGGACAGCGCCTGCTGCGTGGTTCGGCATACGGATGCGGGTCCTGTACGATGGATTCGCTGTGAACCAGGTCAGGTGGGGAACCAAGCAGCCTTAAGCAGTGCGTTCGTGCGTTTCAGTAAGCCTGCATCCGTATGCCGAGTTACGCAAGGCGGGGACAAAACCCCGTCGTGCGCTGTCCTTTTTGTTTGCAGATTTGCCGGGAAGGGGGAACAGACCATGTATCGCGCATTGTACCGCAAGTGGAGACCCCAGCGTTTTGAAGACGTGGTGGGCCAGCGGGCCATCGTCACCGCTCTGAAAAACCAGATCACGGCAAACCGTGTGGGCCACGCCTATCTGTTCACCGGTGTGCGCGGCACCGGCAAAACCACCTGCGCTAAGATTTTTGCAAAGGCGGTCAACTGCCTGCATCCGGTAAATGGCGACCCCTGCGGCGAGTGCGAGATCTGCAGGGGCATCGACAACGGCAGCATTTTGGATGTGGTGGAAATGGATGCCGCCTCCAACAACGGCGTGGATGATATCCGCGACCTGCGCGATGAGACTGCTTACACGCCCAGTGCCTGTAAATATAAGGTATACATTATCGATGAGGTGCACATGCTGTCCACAGCAGCCTTCAATGCACTGCTCAAGACACTGGAAGAGCCGCCTGCCCATGTCATCTTTATTCTGGCAACGACCGAGATCCAGAAGGTGCCTGCCACCATTCTGTCCCGCTGCCAGCGGTATGACTTTACCCGCATCGGGCCGGAGGACATTGCCCGCCGGGTGGAGTATATCGCAGGGGAGGAAAAGCTGGAGCTGACCCCGGACGGAGCCGAGCTGATCGCCCGTCTGGCAGATGGCGCACTGCGTGATGCGCTGTCCATTCTGGACACCTGCGCCGGCGTGACGGCAAAGATCGACGCAGATGTGGTGCGCCGTATGGCCGGCGTGACCGACCGCAGCTATTTGTTCCGTATTTCGGATGCGCTGGAAGCGCAGGACGGTGCGGCGGCACTGGCCCAGCTTGCCCAGCTGCGTCAGCAGTCGGTGGATGTCAAGCGCCTGACAGAGGAGCTGATCGCCCACTATCGTGCTCTGATGCTGGCGGCACTGCCCGGCGGACAGGCCCTGCTGTCCGGTGTTTCGCCGGAAGAAGAAGCCCTTTATCTGGAAAAAGGCCCTCAGCTGGGACAGCGGGAGGCCATCCGTGCGATCCGTGCTCTGGGCAGTGCGCTGGAGCACATGACCCGCGGCAGCGACCAGCGCATTGAGCTGGAACTTGCCTTGTTCAGCCTTTCGGAGCCGCCTCAGCAGATGCAGGCGGTGCCCGTTCAGGCCGTGCCTGCCCGCGTGGTGGCTCAGCCTGCAGCGGTTCAGCCGTTTGCTTCGGCACCGGCGGCGCAGCCATTTGCAAGTGCTCCGGCCCGGCCTGCTCCGACCGCCGAACCGATACCGGCGCAGCCCCAGGAAGCTGTTCCGGTGCAGCCGGCGGTGCCTGCTGCATCCGTACCGCAGACTGTAGTACCGGAACAGGCAGAAACATCTTCTGCTCCGGCGGAGGAAACGCTGCCGCTTCCCGAGGAACCTCCGGTGCAGCAGACAGAAACTTCTTTGCCGTGGGAGGAACCACCCGTATCGGTGGAGCAGCCCGCTGCCCCGGAATCGGTTCAGCAGCCGTCTGTCCCGCCGGTGCAGGAAAAAACGGCAGACCCTGTACCCGGCAAGTCCGATAAGACGGTACAGGAGGGAATCGCTCCCTTCCCGTACTGGGGGCAGGTGGTGCAGCAGCTGCAGGAAAAAGACCCCATGCTGTACACCTACCTGCGCAAGTCAAAAGCCTATTTCGACGGTACCCGTGTGCTGATCGACGGCGGAAAGACCTTCCGGGATTTTATCCGTGCCAATAGAGACAGTCAGCGGCTCATCAAAAAGCTGATCGCCAATGTATCCGGCGTGGCTGTGCCCATCGGACCCTATGAGCCCAAAACGGCAGGCAAGGCTGTTTCCAATGCGGAACAGTCTCTCAGGGCACTGGAAAAGCTGGGTCTGGATGTGTCCATTGAAGATTCCGCAAGAAAAAAGAGATCATAAGCAATAAAACCCTCTCAGGCGTATGCGCGCCAGCTCTTCCGAAGGGTTTGGACTGAGAGGGTCAATAAATAAAAGGAGTAAACCAACTATGAAAGCAAGAATGCCCGCAGGCTTTGGCCGCCCCGATATGAACGCCCTCATGCGTCAGGCACAGAAGATGCAGGAGGATATGAAGGCAAAGCAGGCCGAACTGGAAGCTGCTGAGTACACTGGCAGTGCTGCCGGTGAAATGGTCACGGTCAGGATGAATGGCAAGCACGAGGTGCTGTCCATCAGCATCAAGCCGGAGGCTGTGGACCCGGATGATATTGAAATGCTGGAAGATATGGTGGCTGCAGCCATCAATGCTACCGTCAAGCAGGTGGACGAAACGGCCGAAGCTGAAATGGGCAAGCTGACCGGCGGCATGAACATCCCCGGTCTCTGATCCGGCAGGAGGGAAGAACATGGGCTATACTGCAGCCCCGCTGGAAAAGCTGATCGAAGAGTTCAGCAAATTTCCGGGCATCGGGCGCAAGGGTGCTACCCGTATGGCATATCAGGTGCTGAGCATGTCGGATGAAGACGCTGCAGCTCTGGCAGGTGCGATCCAGGGTGCTCACACCAAGCTTCATCGCTGCCGCATCTGCCAGAACTATACGGAGGCAGAGCTTTGCCCCATCTGTGCCAGCACAAAGCGGGATCCCTCTGTCATCTGTGTGGTGGAAACGCCCCGCGATGTTCAGGCGTTTGAGCGCACCCGGGAGTATCATGGTCTGTACCATGTGCTGCACGGCCTGCTCAGCCCGATGGACGGCATCACCGCAGAGCAGCTGTGCGTCAAGGAGCTTCTGGCCCGCTTGGGGGATGGCAAAGTGAAAGAGGTCATCATGGCCATGAACCCGACGGTAGAAGGAGAGGCTACTGCCATGTATCTGGCAAAGCTCATCAAACCGCTGGGCATCAAAACCACCCGTCTGGCCTACGGTCTGCCGGTAGGTGCAAGTCTGGAGTACACAGACGAGACCACCTTGTACCGTGCACTTTCTGGCCGTGGCGAGCTGTAATTTGGAAATAATTTACAGTTTCTTCAAAAACAGCTCTTGCAAAACCGTGAAAAAATGGTATACTGATACAACAGAAACGGAGAAAGGAGGCGCGCAGCATGGCACCCACCAAAGAGCGTCCGGCAACCAAAACCATCGCCACAAACCGTGAAGCGCGCCACGAGTATTTTGTTCTGGAAGCGCTGGAAACAGGCGTGGAGCTGAAGGGCACAGAGGTGAAAAGCCTGCGTGCCGGAGGCGTCAACCTGAAAGACAGCTGGGTCGATATTGAAGATGGTGAGCTGCTGGTGAAGGGGATGCATATCAGCCCCTACGACCACGGAAACATGTTCAATCAGGACCCCATGCGTGTCCGGCGTCTGCTGGCACACAAAAGTGAGATCCGGCGGCTGCACCAGCAGTGCAAGCTGCAGGGCTACACCCTTGTGCCGCTCTCGCTTTATTTCAAGCATGGCCGCGTAAAAATGGAAGTGGGCCTTTGCAAAGGCAAAAAGCTCTATGATAAGCGTGCAGACGCCGCACAGCGCGACGCAAAGCGTTCCATTGACCGTGCCATGAAGTCCAACGGCAAGTATTATTGATCCTTTCAGACCGCTTCCTGAAGCGGAACTTTTCCAAAGCTTTCTGCACACCGCAGGGTGTGCTTTATAAGGGGGCGTAAAGGTTTCGACGGGGAGAGCGAGGTCTGGGCAGCGGGTAGCAGTGGGGGAACTGCTCTATAACTCCTCCAAAAAAATTAACTGACAATAACAATTCTCAGTTGCTCGCAGCCTGAGTGCTGCGCGTTCCGCCCACTCTTGTGTCGTGTGGGGCCGGGGCGTCCTTTAGACACAGCACCTGAACGGACCTAAGCTTTGCGGACCGGCAGGAACTCATGAAGCTACCAATGCGCTAGCCTGACGATCGGCGTGGCGCGGCGGGAATGTTGTAGATCGCCTGCACCCGGAGACACCTGCACTGAACTCTTTTCGGACATGGGTTCGACTCCCATCGCCTCCACCAAATGTGAATCAGGCGAACCCCGCCACGATCTGCTTCGTGGGTACGTTCTTCGTCCTGACCATGCCGCTCTTCGAGCGGTAAAAAAATAAGCACTCGGCTTTCATTGCCGGGTGCTTATTTTTTGCTCGCATCGTTTTGACAGAATGCCTCTAAAAGAGATCAATCTTCGGCATGAAATTCCTGCTCTTTTTCGTTGAAGCGTTCCAGAAAGCTGTGCTCCGCACCTTCGGACTTATAGCCCGGCATGGTGTCCAGCGCCACAGCGTGGATGCTGCGGAAAATGCTGTTTTCGATGTTGGGATTCTCACGCTTCAGGCGGCGCAGCAGAGTCTTGACCTCCTGCCGTTTGGAACCGCCGCCGCCGTTGTCGCACATGGTGCAGTTTTCGGTAAATCGGCAGGCGCACTGGATGAATTCCAGTTCGTTGTAGCGCTTCCAGGCCAGAATGTCCTCTTCACGGATGCAGTACATCGGGCGGATGAGGGTCATGCCGGGGAAACTGGTGCTGTGGAGCTTGGGCGGCATGGCCTGCAGCTGGGAACCGTAGAACATGCTCATCACGGTGGTCTCAATCACATCATTGAAGTGATGGCCCAGCGCGATTTTATTGCAGCCCAGCTCCCGGGCCTTGCTGTACAGGTGGCCGCGGCGCATCCGGGCGCAGAGGTAGCAGGGGTTTTTGTCGGTGTTGTTGGCTACGGCAAAGATGTTGCTCTCAAAAATCGTTGCCGGGATGTGCAGCAGTTCGGCATTGCTCTCGATCTTCTGGCGGTTGATCTCGTTATAGCCGGGGTCCATGACCAGAAATACCAGTTCAAAGGGCACATCGCTGTGGCGCTGCAGCTCCTGCATGAGCTTCGCCATAAGCATGGAATCCTTGCCGCCGGAAATGCACACGGCAATGCGGTCACCGGCCTGCACCAGTTCGTAGCGCTTTACCGCCACGATGAAGGGGGTCCACAGCTCTTTGCGGTATTTTTTGATGATGCTGCGTTCGATCAGCTGATAGGGCTCTAAAGTCTTTTTCATGGGTCACCTCATAGATCTCACTGGGTCAGAGTGTTGTAACAGGCATCGAAGGTCTGCATAAAATCGTCGAGTTCCCGTTCGGTGGTCAGGTGGCTCAGGCTGATGCGCCACGAGGACAGTGCGTTGCGCCGGTCATGGCTCACGGCAAATACCGCTCGGGAGGGCAGGCCGTCCGAAGAACAGGCAGATTTGACCGAGACGCAGACGCCTCTGGCGTCCAGCTCCCGCTGGAACACGGTGCCTTTTACGTTCTGCACACTCAGGTTCAGGATCTGCGGCACAGCGCCTTCCGGACTGTTGATGCGCACCTTGGGGTATTTTGCAAGGACGGTGCGCAGGCGGGCGTTCAGGGCGCGGATGTGCTCCACCCGGGCGGGCAGCTCGGTGACGGCCTTATCCAGCGCCAGCGCCAACGAACAGGCCAGCGCCACGGTGGGGGTGCCGCTGCGGTAAATGGTGGTGCTCTCGCCGCCATGGATGAGCGGCTCCAACGCAAGGCCGCGCCGCTTGACCAGCACACCAATGCCGTTCAGCCCGTAGAACTTGTGGGCGGTCAGGCTCATGGTGTCGATGCCTTCAAAGCTGACCGGAAGCTTTCCGATGGCCTGCGTGGCATCCACATGGAAATGGCAGTGAGGATAGGCCTTTAAGATCTCTGCGATCTCGGCCACCGGCTGCACCACACCCAGCTCGCTGTCCACGGCGGTGACGGCCACCAGAATGGTGTCCGGGCGCAGCAGTTCTTTCAGGTGGGCAAGGTCCACCGTGCCGTCCTGCCGGATGTCCAAGAGATCGATCTCATAGCCCTGCTCCTGCAAGGCGGTCAGACTGCCGCTCACCGAGGAATGCTCCAGCGGCGTGGAAATAATGTGTTTGCCATGGTGGCGCTCCAGCCGGGCGATGCTTTTGATGGCAAAGTTGTTGGCTTCGCTGGCACCGGATGTATAGATGATCTCGGCGGGCTGCACATTCAGACTGCGGGCAATGCTCTGGGTGGCGGCGTCGATGGCAGCCTTTGCGGCAGTGCCTGCTGCATGGCGGGAATTTGCATTGCCCGGGCAATTGCGCTCTACTTCGCAAAAGCGCTGCAAAACCGCTTCGTCTGCCGGGGTATTGGCGGAATAATCCAGATAGATCATAAACTCTCCTGATAATTCTCTTATAATACAGATTGCAATGGTAGGTTATATTATAGTGCGATTTGGGTTGGATTGCAAGAGAGCAGGCGCGATCTTCCGGGCTGGAAATACAGGAGAATTGTGCAAAATGGTTGCACACGGGCCAAAAGTCTGCTATAATCTCTTGAAGGACTGCCCGCTGCGGCCTTTTGCGGGGCTTGGGCGGCGGTTTGGAAAGAGCCTGAATGAAAGGGGGAGCGCACCATGCTGCACAAGAATCATCGACTGCGCTGCATTGCACTTCTCATTTCCGGGCGGAATCATTGTTCCCAAATTTCAAGGGCATTGCCGTTTTGCTGACGGCGGTGCCTCTTTTTTTGGGCTGCGAGTTCTGTAGGAGGCAGAAAAACTTCATGAGTGAAAAGATCGATTACTCCAAAGGCGTTTACGACGCGCGCCAGCTGGGCGCAGGCCGTATGTTCATTCTGGGCGTGCAGCACATGTTTGCCATGTTCGGTGCAACGGTGCTGGTGCCGCTGCTCACCGGCCTGAGCGTTTCCACCACCCTGCTGTGCGCAGGTCTGGGCACCCTGCTGTTCCACCTCATCACCAAAAAGAAGGTGCCTGCTTTTCTGGGCTCTTCCTTTGCGTATCTGGGCGGCTTCTCCATCGTGGCCCCCATGCTGGCTGATGCGGACGGCAACCTGACCGTGGCCAATACCAAGATGCTGCCTTATGCCTGTGCAGCCATCGCATTCTCCGGGTTGGTGTATCTGGCAGCCAGCGTGCTGATCTCTACCTTCGGCATCCGCCGCATCATGAAATTCTTCCCGCCGGTGGTCACTGGCCCCATTATCATTTCCATCGGCCTGATCCTGGCCCCCTCTGCTATCAACAACTGCCAGTCCAACTGGATCCTGGCCTTTGTGGCGCTGGGTACCGTCATTGCATGCAATATCTGGGGCAAGGGCATGGTCAAGATCCTGCCCATCCTCATCGGCGTGCTGGTGTCCTACGCAGTGGCGCTGGTCACCGGTGCGGTGGACTTCCAGCGCATTTCTGAGGCAGCATGGGTGGGCATCCCCCTGCATAGGGAGGCCATGGGTCTGTTTGCCATCGACGGCAGCCCGGAGTTCATCAGCGCCCTGTTCACCATCATCCCCATTGCACTGGCTACCATGATGGAGCATGTGGGCGACATCGCCGCCATCAGCGCTACTGTTGGCCACAACTATATCAACGACCCCGGCCTGAACCGTACCCTGCTGGGTGACGGTCTGGCAACCACCATGGCCGGCCTGCTGGGCGGCCCGGCCAACACCACCTATGGCGAGAACACCGGCGTGCTGGCTCTGAGCAAGATCTACGATCCGCTGGTCATCCGCATTGCTGCCGTGCTGGCAATCATCCTGAGCTTCAGCCCCAAGTTTGAGGCTGTCATCAACACCATCCCCACCGGCATCATCGGCGGTATCAGCTTTGTGCTGTACGGCATGATCTCCGCCATCGGTGTGCGCAATGTGGTGGAGAACCGTGTGGACTTTACCAACAGCCGCAACCTGATCGTGGCCGCTGTCATTCTGGTGTGCGCACTGGGCTTCAACTCTGTGGGCGGCGTCAGCTTTGCCGTTGCAGGCGTCACCATCAACCTGTCCGGCCTGGCTGTGGCCGCAATCGCCGGCATCCTGCTGAACGCTGTGCTGCCCGGCAACGACTACGAGTTTGATGCTGCCGATGGCTCCGAAGCCGCTACCAGCAGCAACCTGCAGGTTTGATCGGACCTGACTGAAATACAGCTGTTCTTTCTGGGCACGCTTTCCCGGTTCCGCTTTGGCGGGGCCGGGGAGGGCGTGCCCTTTTGGGGCTGTGGACGGGTTTATTTTCAAAAAGTAGGAATAATTCTTAAAATTATCCTTGACTAACTAGGAATCATTCGCTATAATAGAGCCATGAGAAGGGCTGGTGAGTACCAACACCCGCACTTCAAAAACCAGTGAATGATAAAAGATAATGATGGAGGTCAATTCTTATGAAGAAATATGTTTGCACCGTCTGTGGTTATATTGCTGAGGGCGAGATCCCCGCTCAGTGCCCCGTCTGCAAGGCTCCTGCTTCCGCTTTTGTGGAAAAGACCGGCAACACCTATGTGACCGAGCATGTTGTGGGCATCGGCAAGGCTGAGGGCGTGCCTCAGGAGATCGTGGACGGCCTGCGCGCAAACTTTGAGGGTGAGTGCAGCGAGGTCGGCATGTATCTGGCAATGGCTCGTGTGGCTGAGCGTGAGGGCTACCCCGAGATCGCTGAGGCTTACAAGCGCTATGCCTACGAGGAAGCAGATCACGCTTCCCGTTTTGCAGAACTGCTGGGCGAGGTGGTCACCGACAGCACCAAGAAGAACCTGATGATGCGTGCTGAGGCCGAGTGCGGCGCCTGTGCCGGCAAGATGGATCTGGCCAAGAAGGCAAAGGCTCTGAATCTGGATGCCATCCACGACACTGTCCACGAGATGGCAAAGGACGAGGCCCGTCACGGCCGCGGCTTTGAGGGCCTGCTGAAGCGCTACTTCAACACCGAAGTCTGATAAGGTTTCCCCGGTTATCCATTTGACCGCTGCATGGCTTTGCCGCTGTGCAGCGGTTTTTTGTTCAACCTACGGAACGGTTCCGTTGACAGGCACAGCGGCGGCGGGTTATAATTTATCTCATGTCAAATGAACTGCGAAAGGGGAGACGGGGGAATGAAAAACGGACACACCACCCGGCAAAAGGCCCCGGCGGGCCGCTACGCCCTGCTGGACGAGCTGCGCGGGCTGGATCTGGTCAGCTGATGCTGTACCATGCCTGCTGGGATCTGGTGTTTCTGTTTGACGTGAATATGAGGTGGTATGCCGGTACGCCGGGCCGTTTGTGGCAGCAGACCATCTGCTGGGTGTTCATTCTGCTGTCCGGCTTCTGTGCGCCCTTTGGGCGGTATATGCTGCGGCGCGGGACTGTTGTATTTGGCGCGGGTGCTGTGGTGACGCTGGCCACGCTGGTGTTCATGCCGGAAGGCAGGGTCATTTTTGGCGTGCTGACCTTTCTGGGTGCGGCCATGCTGCTGACCGGTGTGCTGGAACCGCTGCTGAAAAAAGTGATGCCCGCTGTGGGCCTTGCGGTGTCGGCGGTGCTGTTTGCGGTGTGCTACCCGGTCGGCTTGGGCTGGGTGGGCCTTGGCGGCTGGAAGCTGATGCTGCCGCAGAGCCTGTATGCCAACTACTTTACTGCATTTTTTGGCTTTTACCCGGACTGGTTCTACTCCGCCGATTACTTTGGCCTGCTGCCGTGGCTGTTTTTGTTCTGGGCGGGGTACTACCTGCACAAGGCGGTGGGCCGCAGACGCATGGAACCGCTGCGCCGCCCGGTGTGCCCGGCGTTGGGCTGGATGGGCCGGCACTCGCTTTTGCTGTATCTGCTGCACCAGCCGGTGATCTACGGCGTACTTTCGGCCGCGGCAGTTCTTTTTGCATAAAAGGCTTGACACAGCCGGGAAGCTGTGGTATTCTATCGGTGGTTAGAAGATACTAACCAAATGGGGATGCGTCTGCGTGGTTGGACGCATTTTCATGGAACATAAAGTTAGATGTATCTAACTAATATTGATTTGAGAGAGGACGATCTTTATGAGCAAAGTAGCAGTCGTATTCTGGAGCGCAACCGGCAACACCGAGACCATGGCAAACTGCGTCGCAGAGGGCGCAAACGGCACCATCGTGCCCTGCAGCGAAATGAACGCCGCAAAGCTGGCTGAGTTTGATGCAGTTGCTTTTGGCTGCCCTGCAATGGGGGCTGAGCAGCTGGAGGAGAGCGAGTTTGAGCCCATGTTCTCTGATCTGGAGGGCTCGCTGAACGGCAAGAAGATCGCCCTGTTCGGCTCCTATGGCTGGGGCGACGGCCAATGGATGCGCGATTGGGTGGAGCGTGCTCAGGGCGACGGCGCACAGGTGCTGAACGGCGAGGGCCTGATCTGCAACGAGGCTCCGGACGATGATGTTCAGGCTGCATGCCGCAAACTGGGCGCTGATCTGGCTGCATGGTAAGCCGGAGAAGCTTCTCTTGACAAACAGAGACTGCTGCGATAAACTATGAGAGCACCGCAAAACGGTGTTTTTATAGAACAGAAAGTTAGTAAACACTAACTTTTGCGCAAAAACAGCAGCCTCTGTACAGGATGCATCAAAACTGCGGCAGGGGACAGCAGACGGAAAGGTCTGTGCTCCTGCCGCTTTGATTTCAGAAGGCGGTGTATATGGCAGTGGCTGCAGCAATTGGTGTTACAGTAGGCTTTGCACTTCTGCGCAGTGTGGTGCGCCGCGCTGCGATCCGGTCGGGCCGCTGTAAAAAGGAATAAAACTACAGGAGGCCCGCCCCATGCAGGATACCCCAAAGGATCTGGACAAAAAACGCGCAGAAGAAAAGCTGCTGGTCAGCGAGATGATCGCTCTTTACTGCCGCAGGCAGCACAAAACAGCCAAAGGAACCCTGTGCCCGGAATGCAGGCAGTTGCACGATTATGCCCTGATGCGCATTGATAAGTGCCCATTCATGGAGACCAAGACCTTCTGCTCAGCCTGCAGGGTGCACTGCTACCAGCCCGCCATGCGGGAGAAAATCCGCACGGTGATGCGCTGGGCAGGCCCCCGGATGCTGCCGGTGCACCCGGTGCTGTCCATCCGGCATGTGGCAGTCACAATCCGGTCTAAGCGCGAAGCAAAAAAGGCTGGATGACATTCCCAGTATAAACCCGCTGCCTGCGGGCCATGCTAAGGGCAGTGAGGTGATAAATATGGAAAACATCGGCGTTACCTGTGATGTCTGCGAGTGCAGCCACAATGTGAGCGGCTGCAAGTGCGAGCTGCCCCAGATCAAAGTGACAGAGCAGTGCACCTGCAATACGCAGCAGGTGGAGACCCCGCACTACTGCCAGAACTACGAGAAAAAGTAACCCCCAGCGCACAGCAGCCCCCGCCGGATGATCCATCCCGGCGGGGGCTGTTGTTGGTTATACGGGGATCACCGCAGGGTCACATTGCAGGTGGCAAGGCTGCGCACCAGAGTGCCCACGTTCTCCTTCATCTGGATGCCGGCAAAGCCCAGCGCAAAGGCGGCCTGCACGTTGGCCAGATTGTCATCGATGAAAACGCACTCGCTGGCCCGGAGGCTGTATTTGTCCAGCAGCGCCTGATAGATGCGGGGGTCGGGCTTGTTGATGTGCACCTCACAGGAGGCCACGCCGCCGTCGAAGTTGTCCAGAACGCCCCGCGTCTGGAACAGCTCCAGCACGTCCTGCGGAATGTTGCTCAGGTAATACACGCTGTAGCCATGGCTCTTCAGGCGCTGTACCAGCTCCTGCATCCGGCGGCGCGGACGCAGGATGTGCAGCCAGTCGTCCAGCACGCCCTGCACCTCGAACTCGCGCCCGGCGGCCTTTGCCTTTTTGAGCATGGAGCTGTTGCCGTTAAAGCGGGAGACCAGCCCGGCATCCAGCTGCTGCCATTCTTCACTGCCAAAGGTCAGGTCGTAGACCTGCTCTTCAATGGCGGCGTTGCACAGGCGGTCTACCAGATAGGCTTTGGGGTCAAAATCCACCATGACGCCGCCCAGATCAAAAATGATGCTTTTATACATTTGTAATATCCTCGATTTTCTGATGGAATGCTTTCCCTCAGTATACCACAATCTGCCATGCGGTTTCCACTGCTTTTTGCATGAGCAGCCCGGCGGCCGCATAAGCTGTGGCAGAAAGGGGAGAGCGGCATTGACCATCCGGGAATTGTGTGAAAAGGAAGTGGTGCAGCTGGAGCAGGGCGTCTGCCTTGGCCGGGCCGATGATCTGGCCTTTGACCCCGCCACCGCCCAGCTGCAAAACCTGATCCTGCTGGGCAGGCCCCGGCTGTTTGGGCTGCTGGGCCGGGATGAGAGCCTGACCATCCCATGGCAGGAGATCGAGACCATTGGCGCGGATGCCATCCTGGTGCACACGGCCCTGCCGGAAGCACCGCCGCAGTCGGAAAAGCCCGCGTTTTGGCGAAAGCTGCTGGCAAAATTGGGAACATGAGAATTTTTTGTAAAATCGGGGTAGACTTTTTCGGTAAAGTGACTATAATAATCGCAGGAGCTTTGTGCAAAAAGCGTAGGAAACGTTGCTTTTGCGTTGAATGAAACCATCGGGATGAGGAAAGGAACAGGAACTATGAAAACTCCAAAACCGCTTTTGACGCTGCGGATGGTGTTTCCGCTGGTGGCATCGCTGATCGCGCTGCTGCTGGGCGAATGGATCGCCCGCGGAAGCCTGAGCGCAGATGTATTTGCAGAATTTATCTTTCCGCATATCGGGGCCTACCTGCTGGCATGGCTGCTGCTGTTTCTGGTGTGGCTGCTGCTGGACTGGGTATTTCGCTGCCCGCCGCTGTCCACGCTGGGCATGGCGGTGCTGGGCTGTGCGCCCTGTGCGGTGAACTTCTATACCCTGCAGCTGCGCGGCGAGCCCTTTCTGCCGTGGGATCTGGCACAGGTGTCGGAAGCTGCCGGCGTGGCGTCCGCTGCGGGCCTCAAGATCCAGACCAGCATGGTCGTCACCATCATCGTGGTGCTGGCACTGACGGTGGGCAGCTTCTTTCTGTTCCGCGGCCGTCACAAACAGCGCTGGCTGCCCCGGCTGGCGGGCTCTGCCGCCACGGCTGCAGCCCTCTGCCTGCTGGTGTTCGGTGTGTACTTACAGCCTGCCGTCACCCGGGCCGTCGGCATTGTGCCGGACGCATGGATGCAGGATCGTTACTACCGCTACTATGGCGTGATCACCGGCTTTATGACGAACCTCACCAATCTGGAGATCGATAAGCCTGAGGAATACTCGCAGGAAGCAGTGGATGCTCTGCTGGACAATGTGGACGAGAGCCAGAAGTTCAACACCAGTCCGCTGTATTCCACCAGCTACAGTGCCGTCACTCCCAAGGACGAGCAGGTGAAGGACCCCACCATCATCTATGTGATGGACGAGTCCTATTGGGATGTCTCGGAACTGGAACAGTACGGTATCACCTTTGATACGGACGTCTCCAAAAACCTGCATGCATTGCAGCAGACCAGCGCCTACGGCCGGGCCTACAGTCCCAGCTTTGGCGGCGGCACCTGTGATGTGGAGTTTGAGGCCCTTACCGGTTATTCGGTGTCCTTCCTGCCCAGCGGCAGCAAGCCCTACCAGCAGCATGTGACCAAGCCCATGTTTGCCATGCCCAATTATCTCAAGAGCCAGGGCTATCAGACCGCTGCCGTGCACTGCTTCTGGGCAAAATACTGGAGCCGCGACAAGGCTTACCCCAATCTTGGCTTTGACGATTTTATCAGCCTTGAGGATATGCATGGCGTGACCAAGGTTCGGAAACACTACTGGACGAGCGGCCTTGTTACCGATGATTCCATGGCAGACCAGATCATCCAGCAGTACGAGAGCATGAAGGCCTCCTCGGATAAGCCGGTGTTCCTGCACGCTGTCACCATGCAGAACCATACCAATTATAATAAGGACAACTATCCGGACGACGAGCGCGTAAAGGTGGTGTCCCATCCCACGGGCCTCAAGCCCAGCACCGTGGGTGCACTGGAGGACTTTGCCACCGGCATCCGGGACGCGGACGCCATGCTGGGCAGGCTGACCGAATACTTCTCTCAGGTGGACGAGCCGGTCATTCTGGTGTTCTGGGGCGACCACTACAACCCCATCGACTCCAACTATGACGTTTATACCGCCACCGGCTATGCCAGCGATTCCAGCGCAGACCCCCGCCTGCACCAGACCACCCTGCTGATGTGGTCCAACTACTCCGACCAGCAGGTAGACCTTGGCACCATTGCCGCCTACGATATCTCGCCGGTGATGATGGATATCTACGGTCTGGAAGAGCCGCTTTACTTCCAGTTCCTGAACCGTCAGCTGCGTGTGGCCAGCCGCACCAACACCCGCGGAACCACTATGAATCTGGACGGCACCACCACGCAGGAGCCCACAGAGTTCCAGCAGCGGTGGTGCGCGGAGCACTGGCTGCTGCAGTACGATCTGATGTTCGGCAAAGGATATGCGCTGGATCGCATGGGCCTTTCGGCCTTCAGCGCACCGCCAAAGGGCAAATAAGAGAAAAATAACGTTTTTCTTTGTAAAAAACAGAGAAAAACACTTGCAACCGCATTCTTTTTGTGGTACTATAACAAAGCATTACACACGCATCACTATGCCCTTTTGTGCTCTTACGAGTGGAGGGCAGTCTGCCGGTACCCGATGTACTGTGCAGATCACGGTGTGCGGAGGCAAAACAATATCTGGAGGTATTTTTATTATGGCAGTCGTTTCTATGAAGCAGCTTCTCGAGGCAGGCGTGCACTTCGGTCACCAGACCCGCCGTTGGAACCCCAAGATGGCTAAGTACATCTTCACCGAGCGCAACGGCATCTATATCATCGATCTGCAGAAGACCGTGAAGAAGCTGGACGAGGCTTACAACTACGTGAAGGAAGTTGCAGCTGAGGGCGGCGACATCCTGTTCGTCGGCACCAAGAAGCAGGCTCAGGAGTCCATCCGTGACGAGGCTCTGCGCTGCGGCATGCACTATGTCAATGCTCGCTGGCTGGGCGGTATGCTGACCAACTTCCGCACCATCCGCAAGCGCATCGACCGTATGGATCAGCTGGCTAAGATGAAGGAGAACGGCACCTTCGAGCTGCTGCCCAAGAAGGAAGTTGCCAAGCTGGAGCTGGAGATGGAGAAGCTGGACAAGTACCTGGGCGGCGTCAAGAACATGAAGACCCTGCCGAAGGCTATGTTCATCGTCGATCCTCACAAGGAGCGCATCGCTGTTGCTGAGGCCCGCAAGCTGAACATCCCCATCGTTGCTATCGTTGATACCAACTGCAACCCCGACGAGATCGACTACGTCATCCCCGGCAACGACGACGCGATCCGCGCTGTCAAGCTGATCGCTGGCGCTATGGCTGACGCTGTGCTGGAAGGCAAGCAGGGCAACCAGGAGGCCGCTCCCGCTGAGGACGCAGCAAACGCCTGATTTCCCGAAATTCTCACAAACCAACAAATACTGTGTAAGGGAGAATACCAAAATGGCTATTACTGCAAAGGACGTTATGGAACTGCGCAAGCAGACCGACTGCGGCATGATGGAGTGCAAGAAGGCTCTGACCGAGGCTGACGGCAACTTCGAGAAGGCAATCGAGATCCTGCGTGAGCGTGGTCTGGCTACCGCTGCCAAGAAGGCAAGCCGCACCGCTGCCGAGGGTATGGTCTACGCTGACTACTGCCCCCAGTGCAAGGTGGGTGTTGTCATCGAGGTCAACGCTGAGACCGACTTCGTTGCCAAGAACGACAAGTTCGTTGCTTTCGTTAAGGAGGCAACTCAGGTCATCATGAAGCAGAACCCTGCTGATGTTGAGGCTCTGATGGCTTGCAAGACCGAGAACGGCGAGACCGTTGACGAGGCACTGAAGAACCTGATCCTGGTCATCAAGGAGAACATCAAGGTTCGCCGTTTCGTCCGTTACGAGGGCGTCTGCTCTGCATACGTCCACGGCGGCGGCACCCACGGCATCCTGGTCAACTTCGAGACCACCAACGGCATCGAGGCCAAGGACGAGTTCGCTGCATACGGCAAGGATGTTGCCATGCAGGTCGCAGCTGCCAACCCCAGCTACGTCGATGAGGCTGCTGTCCCCGCTGAGGTCGTCGCCAAGGAGAAGGAGATCCTCCTCGCTCAGATGGCTAACGACCCCAAGAACGCCAACAAGCCCGACGCTGTCAAGCAGAAGATGATCGAGGGCAAGATCAAGAAGTACTTCAAGGAGAACTGCCTGGTCGATCAGGAGTTCGTCAAGGACGGCGACATGACCGTTGGTCAGTACACTGCCAAGGTCGCAAAGGACCTGGGCGGCGACATCAAGGTCATCAAGTTCACCCACTTCGTCAAGGGCGAGGGCCTGGAGAAGCGTTCTGACGACTTCGCTGCTGAAGTCGCAAGCATGGTGAAGTAAGCCAGCTTCTACTGCTGAAGCATACGAGAGCCGCAGTGCCTGTAACAGGGCGCTGCGGCTCTTTTTGTTGTGCTCAGGCCGCAAGTATGCTATCATAGAACAAATGACAGAAAGGGGAGAGGGGAAACATGAAGATCGAACCCAGAACATTCACCCTGCCCAACGGGGAAGTGTTGACAGTGCGCAGTTTATGCGCCGATGATGCTGAGGCGCTGAATGCATTCCGCAATGTAACCTACAGCGAGACCTATTTTATGGCCCGATACCCGGAGGAAGGGGTGAGTCTGGAAGCGATGGGGAATCGGCTTGCAGACTGCGGGGAAAGCCCTGTGAACTTTGAGGTGGGCGCTTTTGCCGGAGAAAAGCTGGTGGGGGAGTTTGGGGTTGCACAGCTGCGGCCGCACATCAAGTATCGCCATCGTGCCGTAATGGGCATCTCTGTCCGGAAAGAGTATTGGGGCTGCGGTCTGGGCAGTTATCTGATGCAGCTGGCCATTGACCAGACCCGCTCCAACGGCTTCGAGCAGTTGGAGCTGGGGGTGTACAGCGATAACGCCCGCGCCATCCATCTCTATGAAAAGGTTGGGTTTGAGCGCTATGGCATCCAGCCCCGGGCCTTTAAGCTGAAAGACGGCACCTACCGGGATGAGATCATCATGGTGAAGATGCTGTAACCAAAAAAGAATATAATGAAACGCCGCTGACGGTTCAGAAGCCGTCAGCGGCGCTTTGCTTATTCAGTCAGCAGCGGTCAATGGATCAGGCCTTGGCCTCGCTGTTGTGCTCTGCCTTCTTGTAGGCGGAGAAGGAGTGGAACACGATGTTCAGGCCCAGAACGATCAGCAGGACAGCCAGGATGAGCTGCAGGCCGTTGGCGATGAACACAGCGCCCCAGGTAGTCTCACCGGCAGGGATGGTGACAGCAGCGGCATTGCTGATGGCCTTGACCATAGCCATGAGACGCTGCACCAGAGCGGTGAAGGTGACGCAGAGCATGATGACCAGCGGGGGGAAGAGCATCTTGTTGCTGCGGCCGGTGACCTTCAGGAAGACGCACAGGGTAGACAGGACCAGAGCGCTCAGCAGCTGGTTTGCAGAACCGAACAGGGGCCAGATGTTGGCGT
>OOAZ01000695.1_pt1 | contig 27903 bp, 26 predicted proteins | sample 1671221 | NCBI WGS metagenome assembly OOAZ01 (sample SAMN06348134, study PRJEB24527) | human gut metagenome | biome: human gut; feature: ankylosing spondylitis patient; material: feces | host: Homo sapiens | place: China | collected 2015-10
TCAAAGAAGCTCAGGTACTTTTCACGCAGTTCATTCAAACCGGTCCATTGCATAGCTGTTTTCTCTCCTCAATTGTCCTTGGCGCTTTTGCACGTCAGTTTATGGGTATGCTGTTATGGCAGAGGGGCGGGCGGAGCCAAAAACAAAAACAGCCCCATCCCATCAAAAGGGACGAGGCTGCTGGTAAATCAAGCTCCGTGGTACCACCCAAATTGCAAGAGATATGATAAAACGTGTCCCCTGCCGCTTTCGGCGCGTTAACGCTGCGCAGCGTCCGGTTTCTTTCGCCGGAAGCTCCGGGGTGGCGTGAAACGCATCCTGCCGGAGCGCCTTGCAGCCTGCGGGCACTCTCTCTGGGCGGCGGGTGGTACATTTCTGACCCCATCATTGCCATCTGTCATAATTCTGCTGCCGCAAAAGGACACAGCGCCTCTTGCGTACAGTTAAATTATAGCATGTGCAAAGCGTTTGTCAACCGATTTGGACAAAATTTACGGGACCCAGATGCGGCGCACCTCCAGCACCTTGCCGCCCTGCACCACCAGCGTGGTATTATAGGTGGTCCAGTTATCGGGGTCTGCATTGATCGCTGCTGCCACCGCATCCGCGCCCGTAGTCTCCACGGCTTCGGCCTGCAGGTCGGCAGAACTGTCCTTCAGCACTACATCCTCTGCCAGCGGCATCGTCTTTTCTCCCATCTCGTAATAGAGCGGGTAATCGTCAAAGGTCATCGTCCGGTAGGTGTCATCATCCTCCAGCTTCAAGTCCAGCCCGCCGGGCTGCTCCATGCCGCCGTTGATGCTTACAAGATGGTATTCGTCATTTTTTTCGATGCTCGTCACCGCATCGCTCACGACCTGATTCCATGCCGCACCCTCTTCGTGGAAGGTGATCTTGTCGCCAACGGCAAGGTTTTCAATATCTTCTTTTTTATAAAGGTCGTAGCTGAACACCTTTGCAGTCAATTTGCCGTCCTGTACGCCGGAAACGATGGATGCCGGGATAAACGTACCCGCATCCGGGTCATCCAGATCGTCCAGTGTCCATGTCAGCAGATTGATTGGCTCTGTAACGCCTTCTTCTGCCACATGGGACGAGGCCGGCACTGCACTGGATGCGGGGGTGCTGGCGGGGGTGCCGGAGTCGCCGCAGGCCGTCAATGCGATGCCCGCAGCCAGAACAGCCAGAATCTTATATTTCAGGTTCATAAAAACACCTTCTTTCTTGACGCGGTAGATTTATTCCGCTACAATAAAAACGAATCAAGAACCCATTCTATTGCAACTGATTTTAAGATAGAGAGGAAAATTTCCGTGAAGATTTTAAAAGTAAAATGTCTTGCCCCCACCCGGCTGGACAATTATTTGATGGAGCAGTTCCCGGCGCTGAACCCGGGCCGCCTGAACAAGGCCCTGCGCGAAAACAAGATCAAACTCAACGGCAAAAAGCAGCCCCTCTCCACCCGCGTCATGGCGGGCGATGAGATCAAGCTGTTCATTCTGGACGAAGTGCTGGACGCCGACAAGCGGGTGGAAGGTCCCGCCTGGAAGAACGCCCGCGGCCCCGCGCAGGTGGTGTATGACTGCCCGCAGATCCTCATCGTCAACAAACCCGCCGGCCTTGCCGTGGATGGCCCGGAGGACGACACCCTGCTCAACCGTGCCCTGCTCTATCTCAACCAGCAGGGGGAATACAAGGAGAACAGCCTCTACACCCCGGCCCTCTGCCACCGGTTGGACACCGGCACCAGCGGTCTGGTCATCATCGCCAAAACGCCCGAGGCCGAGGAGCTCTTCCTGGCTGCCATCAAAAACCGCGATGTGCAGAAGACTTACCTCTGTGTCACCTTTGGCCGCCCCACCCCGCCGGACGCCACGCTGGGCGGCTACCTGCTCAAGGACGCTGACCGCGGCATCGTCAAGATCGTGGAGGACAAGCAGCCCGGTGCCAAGGAGGTGGAAACGCAGTATGAGACCATCGCCGTCTCTGGCCGTCTGGCCCTGCTCAAGGTCAAGCTTATCACCGGCCGCACCCACCAGATCCGCGCCCACATGGCCAGCATCGGCTGCCCCATCCTGGGCGACAGCAAGTATGGCAACAACGCCGCCAACCGGGAGCTGAAGCTGAAGTATCAGGCTCTCTGTGCCTGGGAGCTCACCATGCCCCGCTTCACCCAGCCGGATTTCGAGTTTCTCAGCGGCAAAACGTTCCATGCACCGAAACCCTGGTACTATCAGCAGGTACTGGATGGCACGCTAAAATAATTTTTGATAGTATACAAAAACGACATCTCCCCCCTTCCGGGAAGATGTCGTTTTTTGTACCATCTTATTGTAGGCTTTAAAAATCTTTATCCTTGCGGATTTCAAAACTCATATCGTAGATTTTCTCATTTCGTACAACATCGTACTCATATCCTGGAAAATCTTTGCGGAGCGTAATGGTATTCAGGCAATTATAACCCAGTTTTCGATACAGTCGAATCGCAGCTTCATTGCGGGCTGCTGCTTCAATATAAAGTGAAACGGAATATTTCTTCACAATTTCTTCCAACTGACGAATCGCTTTACTGCCAAAGCCTTTTCCTTGGTATTCCGGCAGAATGAAAAGTTCTTCCAGCCAATCTATTTTCCCGCCGCGGCTTCCCAAATGTGCAAAGCCCACATTGGTTTCATCATTTCGGATGAAATAGATAACATGGCCCGGTTTCGTCCAGTTGTAAAGGTCTTCCTGTGCTTCCGCTTCACTCTGGGCATAATTGCTATGGACTTTCCAAAAGCCCTGAATCAAGGAAAGAATTTGATTTTGTTCATTTGTGTATTGCTTTAATGTAATCATGGTAGATTCCTCTTGTCTTTCTTCATCTCCGCTCCCCGAACATCCACAGTTTCATAGTATCATAATTTTATGTTTCAATCAATTGATAACCGTTCATTTTATGACGCATCTGTCACCGTTAAATTCCCGTTTTCTACTTCTTCTGCCGCATCTCGGACAGCCAATAAAATAGTTTCAAACAGTCTGTCAGGGATCTCCATTTACCTTTCTCCTTTTAAAAAAACAGGAGCTATCTCTCGACAGCCCCTGTCCTCTATCATCTTTTAATTTATACGCGCACCATATCCCGGGTGATCTCACTCAGGCTGTGTGCTCCGCACATCTGCATGGTGTCGGCAAGCTCGCCTGCGATCTTATCAATGTAGCACTTGACACCCTCTTCGCCGCCGCCATAGACCGCCGTGACGAACGGACGGGCGATGAGCACCGCGTCGGCACCCAGTGCCAGTGCCTTGAAAACATCCACGCCGGAGCGGATGCCGCCGTCCACCAGGACTTTCACGCCGCTGCCCTTAAGAGCCTCCGCGATCTCCGGCAGGACTTCTGCAGTCGCAGGGCACTGGTCCAGCACACGGCCGCCGTGGTTGGAGACGACAATGGCGGCCGCTCCTGCTTCCTTGGCCTTGAGGGCCCCCTTGACGGTCATAATGCCCTTGACGATGAACGGCTTGCCCGCCAGCGCCACGATCTCTTTCAGCTCCGCCACGCTCTTGCTGCCGGCCGGAGGGGTCATGTTCTTGAGGAACGGCAGACCGGCCGCGTCCACATCCATGGCCACGGCAAAGCAGCCGCTCTCTTTGGCCTGCTCCATCTTGGCCTTGATGGTGTCGATGTTCCAGGGCTTGATGGTGGGCACGCCGCAGCCGTTCGCCGCTCCGATGGCCTTGGTGGCCATGGTCATCACGTCGGGGTTGGTGCCGTCACCCGTAAAGGCGGTGATGCCGTTCTCCGCGCAGGCGCGCACCAGCACATCGTTATAGGTCATGTCGGTGTAGGCGTCCGAGTAGTGGAGGCTGACCGCACCCACCGGGCCTGCAAAGAACGGGTATTGGAAGCTCTGCCCAAACAGCTCCACATGGGTGTCCGGGGTGCCGTTCTCGCACAGGGTGTCCATGTTCACCCGGATGTCCGCCCACTTATTATAATTGCGGATGGCTGTGTCGCCCACGCCCTTGGCACCCGGGCCGGGGACCTGGTTTTTGCAGGCCACGCCATTGCACACCGGGCAGGCCTTGCAGTATTTGCCGATACACTGCCGCGCGTTGTTTAAAACATCAGAATAATTCATTGTATTTTCCTCCCTGTTCGTTCCTGACCCTGCGTTTTTACCAGGGTCCGCACTCTCTCTGCTCTCATCATAGTCTTTCTTTTTCCCCGCGTCAAGAGGTTTTGCAGGCGTTCGGGAGTTCCGTTCAAAAGTCGTACTACGCACCATCGTCCTTTTTGAAAAAATACAAATTTTTTTGAAAAATTGCTTGACAAAATCCCTTGTTTCAGGTATTATAGTGGAGCGCTGAGGGCCACGGCCCGAAAGCAAAACAGAAGATGTGGAAAGATGGCTGAGTTGGTCTAAGGCGCACGACTGGAAATCGTGTAACGTGTCAAAAGCGTTCTGGGGTTCGAATCCCCATCTTTCCGCCAAAACGCCCGGAACTGAAAAGTTCCGGGTTTTTGCTTTATGTGAAAATTTGAGAGGATGATAAAATGTCCATTACGATCGCCATGCCCCGGATGAGCGCCGACCCGGAGCTGACCACCGCACAATCCAAATATGTGGAAAGTCTGGCCCGGGCGGGTGCTTCCGTCCGCTGGGTGGAGCTGGCCGACCCGGACAAGGCCGTGGCCGTGGCGCTGGAGTGTGCCGGCCTGCTGCTGCCCGGCGGCGGCGACATTGAGCCCAGCCTCTTCGGGCAGGAGCGCATCCCGGCCTGCGGAGAGCCCAATCCCCTGCGGGATGCCGCTGAGCCCAAGCTGCTCCATGCATTCCTTGCGGCGGGCAAGCCCATCCTCGGCATCTGCCGGGGCATCCAGGTGCTGAACGCGTTCCTCGGCGGGGAGCTGTATCAGAACATCAAGCCCCTGGAGCATGTGCCTCACAACGATCACTGGGCTAAAATCCACACCGTGACCGTCCGCCGGGGCACCCTGCTGGCGGAGATCTTAAAGCAGGACACCGTTCTGGTCAACAGCCAGCACCATCAGGCAGCCAGCCGGGTGGCTCCGGGGCTGGAAATTGCCGCCCTCAGCGAGGACGGTTTCATAGAGGCGCTGGAAAAGCCGGACGCAAAGTTTTGCCTCGGGGTCCAGTGGCACCCGGAGTGGCTCAGCGAGGCCGACCCCCGCCAGCAGGCCCTGTTTGACGCTTTTGTCAAAGCCTGCCATTAAGAGGTTTTTTATGAAAATTGCGATTCTGGGCCTCAGCGGCAGCGGAAAATCCACCCTTGCCAAACAGCTGGGCAGTTTTTATCACGCTCCGGTCCTGCATCTGGACGCTGTGCACTTTCTGCCCGGCTGGGTGGAGCGCGTTCCGGGAGAGGAGGAGCAGCTGGTCACCTCGTTTCTTGACACCCACAGCAGCTGGGTCATGGACGGAAACTACACCAAAACCTGTTATGCCCGGCGGCTGGAAGAGGCAGACCAGATCATCGTCCTTGCATTCAACCGCTTTCTTTGCCTCTGGCGGGTCATCCGGCGGTGGTGGGCCAACCGGGGCGTTGTGCGGGATTCCTCCGCGCCCGGCTGTATGGAAAAGATCGACGCTGAATTCGTCTGGTGGGTCTTATATCAGGGCCGCACACCTGCCCGGATTGCCGGATACCGGCAAATTGCCCGGCAATACCCCGAAAAATTTATTTTGATCCAAAATCCCCGGCAGCTTGCACGATTTTTAAGTTCTGGTTCGTATTCTCAATAAAAGGAGGCGTTCTCTATGGCATCTTCCCGCAAAAAGCGTTCCCGTGCCGTTGTCACTCTCCTGCTCTGCCTTGCGGCAGTCTGCATCGTGGCGGCTCTTGTCCTTTACGGCCTTGCAAACCGCAAGCTGAAAGCCCTGCAGCAGGGCGCGGATCTCGAGTTCGCTTACGCTGTCACCTCCCAGGGTGGCACCACCCACCCGGCCCTTTACTCCATTCTGGACCAGGCCGGGGCCACAGAGGGCCGGATGACCGGCCTCTACTCCCCCGGCCAGCTGCAGCTTTATCTTTACTCCCGCGATGCCGCCACCACCAAGACCAGCGGCGACAACTTTTTCACCGATGTCTATGTTGATGCAGACCAGACTCTGTTCAATGCCGGGAAGCTTTACCGGACCCTGCGGGATTCCGTCGTTTCCAGCTACCCGCTGGTAGGGACGTTCTTCCCCGAGTGGTCGCTGCCCAATTACGTCTCGCAGGCGCAGCTGGCCCAGATGCTGGGCGTCCCGGATTCTCAGGTGGCCATGCAGGACATGTCCGGCTACACCCTGAAACTGGACCCCAAGTGGATCGTCCACCCGGACTACGATCCCCAGGGCTTTACTTATTTTCAGTTCCCGTCGGAGGGCGTTGGCTCCCCCACGCTGGTGCTGGGCCTGCCCCTCAAGTCTCTTCTTTTTGACGACAGCATCCCGGTGGACATCCATCTGGAGATCCCCGCCCATGATGTCTCTGTGACCCTCACGGGCTCTGTGGCCCCTGTTGTCAACAACCTCTCGGCCCCCACAGATCTCATTCAGGACAGCGACATTGCCTCGTTCGTCCAGCTGCGGCAGACGTTGGAACAGATCGCGCAGCTCGTCCAGAGCACGCTTAACGCCATCCAATAAACACACACGCCAAAACGGCAGGTTCCCCTCTAAATGGGGGCACCTGCCGTTTTTCTTCGTTCCTCTCTTTTTATCCGATCACGCGCTTCTCAGCGGTCCAGAATTTTGCCGTCCACCGAGAATGTGACCACCTGCCAGGGGATCATTTTGCCGCTGTTCTGCAGGGCCGTGACCACAGCCCGCTCCAGCCCGCCGCAGCAGGGCACTTCCATCCGCAGAACGGTCACGCTCTTGATGTCGTTCTGGCGCAGGATCTGGGTCAGCTTTTCGCTGTAATCCACATCGTCCAGCTTGGGGCAGCCGATCAGCGTCACTTTGCCCCGCATGAACTCCTGATGGACATTGGCATAGGCATACGCCGTGCAGTCTGCCGCCACCAGAAGCTTGGCCCCTGCAAAGTAGGGGGCGTTCACAGGCACCAGCTTGATCTGGCAGGGCCACTGGGCCAGCTGTGAGGGCTGACATCCCGGAGCAGCCGCGGCAGGAGCCGCTGCCTCCTCCCGGTGGAACTGGTGCATCCGGCTGCCCGGGCAGCCGTGAAATGCCGAGGCTGCGGGCTGGGCAGGAGCTGCCTGTGCAGCCGCTGCTTTTTTCTGCTTGTTTTCCAGCACAGCCTGCTCATCGTAAGCAGCGGCCTCCCGCTCGGTGAATGTAATGGCACCGGTGGGGCAGCCGGGCAGGCAGTCGCCAAAGCCATCGCAGTAATCGTCCCGCAGCAGCTTGGCTTTGCCGTTGACAAGGCCGATGGCTCCCTCGTGGCAGGCGGTGACACAGGCACCACAGCCATTGCATTTTTCTTCGTCTATGTGAATGATTTTCCGGATCATGATAGACCCTCCTTTTGAAAGTTAACACCAGTATACCACATCTGTCAACCCCCCGGCCGTTGCCATGGCAACAGTTTCGACCTTATTCCGTTCTTTTTTCCGGCACCAGTGTCGTTACCAACCGGACCATGAGAGGCGTCAGCGGCAGCCAGATCAGGGTACAGAGGGCATTGAACAACGTGTGTGCGTTGGCGATCTGCCGCGTGATAATTTCCAGCTCTTCTCCCTCCGGCGGCAGCAGCTCCACCAGCCGCACGAACCACGGCAGGGCCAGCAGGCAGACCAGTGACCCCGAGAGGTTAAAGCAGCAATGGGCGGCCGCCGCCCGTTTGGCGTCCCGGGTGCCGCCCGCCGCCGCTAAAATCGCCGTAATGGTCGTGCCGACGTTATCCCCCAGCAATACCGGAACGGCCCCGGCCAGCCCCAGCAGGCTGTGCACCCCGTCCGGCCCGGCCTGCCGTGCCACGCCCTGCAGCACGCCGATGGTAGCCGAGCTGCTCTGCACCACCAGCGTCATCCCCAGCCCCAGCAGCAGACCCCAGAGCGGCTTTTCCCGCACCTGCGCCATCCAGGCCTCAAACTCCGGGCGGAGGGCCAGCGGCTCCACCACGCTCTGGATCTGCTCCATCCCCGCAAAGAGCAGCCCGAATGAAAACACCGCCGTCCCCATCTGCCGCCCCCGCTTTGTCCGGGCCACTGCACAGAGAAAAAAGCCCCCGAACAGCACCAGCCCCAGCATTTCCTCCACCCGGAATGCCAGCAGCTGGGCCGTGACCGTGGTGCCGATGTTGGCCCCAAAGATGACTGCCACCGCCTGGGGCAGCTCCAGCAGCCCGGCGCTGACAAACCCAATGACCATGACCGTGGTGGCCGAGCTGCTTTGCACCACTGCCGTGACCACCATCCCGGCCAGCGCCCCGGTCAGCGGGGTGCGGGTCAGGGCTGCCAATGCCCGCCGCAGCCGCTCCCCCGCTGCCTGCTGCAGTGCCTCGCTCATCCGGTCCATTCCAAACAGAAACAGCGCCAGCCCGCCAAACAGTGGTAAAATCTTTGTTCTTTCCGTGATCCTCCCTCCCTTTTGGGTTCTGCTGCCATTGTATGGCCCGGGCGCATAAAAAGAACCGGGAGCGCTTCTCCATCCGGAAAAGTCCTCTCGGTTCTTTGTCTTTCCTGCATTATTTTGCAAACAGGCCCATACTGACAGCCCGGACCACCAGGCCCAGCACCACCGCCGCCACCAGCACCACGGCCATTTTGCGGCTGTAGTGCACCCGGCGCTGCTTCTTGCGGCCGCTACCGCGGCTGCGGGAGCCATTGCCCCGGCCCGCACTCCGCCCGCTGTTTGTACGGCGGGCATTTCCGCTGCGAGAACTTCCGCTGCCGCGGCTCTGGCTGCGGGGCTTTGTGCCATTCCGGTTTCGCGTGCTGGCACGGGGTTCTTCTTCCTCTGCCCTGGCCGAGGCCAGCGGCTTTTTGGCCCCGCAGCGGCTGAGGAAATCCTCCGCCATCCGGTAATACCGCTCCAGCTCACTGGTCTTGAACGCCGTGCCCGCATAGCCCTCTTCCAGGCTCTCGATGGCCTCATTGAAGAGGATGGCCGCCTGGGTGCCATCGGTGCGGTCCGCCGCGTGGGCGGCTTCGTTGCGGGCCGTGCGCACCGCGTTACAGGCCCGGCGGGCCGCCGAGGGGTGCGGCGTATTGCCCAGCAGGTCCAGAGGCTTGGCCGCGTCTTTTTCCGGGTCCAGCAGCACCCGCATACACAGGGTGGTATCCAGCTGCTGCCAGCTGGTCTTGCCACTCAGATCCGGCATTCGGTCGTAGTAATCCGGGCTTTCTTTCTGGCGCTGGGCCAGGTGCTTGAGCAGGGCATCCAGGCTGTGGGCCCCGGGCTTCTGCTCCCAGTGCCAGCGCAGCAGCTTGCGGCTGATCTCATCGCAGGCCGTCTTGATCTCAAACGCCGCTTGTAACGTCTCGTCTACCATATTGCCACTTCCTCGATTTGAAATAAAACCTCTCAGGCCGCGCTTTGGCGCGTCCAGCTACCCTCCCTCTGTCGCTGGCGCGACATCTCCCTCCGGCCGGAGGGAGTCTGTCCTGGCAGGGGAGCCAATAGCAGTTGCAACAAAAAAGCGGAGGAAACGCTCACCGCCTCCTCCGCTGCTGTTTTACAGGATAAACTGATAATACACAAAGCCCCACAGCGCAATGCCTGCGCAGATGATAGCCGTGATGGGCGGCACCCAGCGGATAAGGGTCTCAGCGATGCTGTCACGGGAGTCCGCTTCCTCCTCGTAGTCGTCCTCATCCACAGGCTGCGGCTCCGGAGCGCGCTGCGGTGCCGGGGCAGCGTCCCGCACGGCGGCAGGCATCACACGGGTGCCCTCGTCGTCCGGCCGGGCCGCGCGGGCAGCAGGCTGGTAGTTCCGTGCATCCAGGATGCGGGTCTGCTCTCCGGCTTCCACCGGCTCCAGCGGCGGCGCAAAGGAGGCCGCCTGCTCCACATGGGGGCGGGCAGGCATGACCCGGGTCGCCTCTTCCTGGGCCGCGCTGCTCATGATGCGGGTAGGCTCTTCCTGCGCGGCAGGCTGAACGGGCCGCACCGGTGCTTCCGGCTGGGCAGCGGGCACGGGGTCCGGCTGCTCCGGCTGGAGCAGGGTGTTCAGGGCGTTCTGCAGCAGGATGCGGTCACAGCCGCACTCGGTGCAGTATACGGTATCCTCTTCTTTCGGGTGGAACGCGCCACAGGCGCAGTACCAGCCGTTTTCAAATACCTGGGGCATATACTTCAGGCCCTGACGGTTCATCCGGGCCTCCAGTGCTTTCTGCAGCTCGGGGCTCAGGCGGCGGGGAGCCGGCAGGCGCACCCGCTTGATGGCGTCCAGATGGACCACCCGCTTGCCGTTGTAGACGTTCTTGAGGGAAACATCCACACTGGTGATGGCTTTCTGGGTCACAAACACGGCATCGTCCATGCCAAAGCTCTCGCCGGGCTTCACGGCAATGTCACGATACTCAAACTCGTCCTCGCAGAGGATGATGCCGTCCACGCCCTTGCACTTGAAATGGATCTCCAGGGCTGTCAGCGTCACCTTGGAAATATTCTTAAAGGTCAGGCAGACCGCGTGCTCGCCGCTGCTCTCGCCCTTGAGCAGCTCCACGCAGACAAACTGTACCGGGCTGCCCGGGGTGTAGTAATTGGCGCGTGTCCGTGCGACCGGGTCAAAATTTTCCTCCACAACACTCTCCCCTTTCCGGGTTTATTCTTCGGGTTTCTGGGCCGGGGCCTCCTCTGCCGGAGTCTCCACGGGCCGGGTCTGTTCCGCCATCTCGGCGGGTTCTGCCGGTTCGGCGGGCTCTGCCGGTTCTACCGTGGTCTGAGCCGGCTGGGCAGGCTCTTCCGCCTTGGGTTCCTCGTCGTCACGGGGGGCCAGGGTGCCGCCCGCCATCACGGTGTTGAACTCCTGCTCGTTGAGCTTTTCGCGCTCCATCAGGGCCTTGGCCAGCGCGTGCAGCTGGTCGATGTGCTCCGTCAGGGTGCGGCGGCAGGTCTCGTAGGCCTCGTCGATGATATCCCGCATCTCGCTGTCGATCTCGGCAGCGGTGGTCTCACTGTAGCCCTTGCCCTGCGCAAAGTCGCGGCCCAGGAACGTCTCTTCCTGAGAGGTACCGTACACCACCGGGCCCAGCCGCTCGGAGAAGCCGTACTTGGTGATCATCTGGCGGGCAATGTTGGTGGCCTGCTGCAGGTCGTTGGAAGCACCCGTGGAGATGTCCTCCAAAATCAGCTGCTCGGCCACACGGCCGCCCAGGCTGGAAACGATGTCCTCAAACATCTCGCCCTTGGTCACATAGCTGCGGTCCTTCTCGGGCAGATACATGGTGTAGCCGCCAGCCTGGCCGCGCGGGATAATGGTGATCTCATGCACACGGGGGTGGTGTTTGCAGTAGAAGCCCGCCACCGCGTGGCCTGCCTCGTGGTAGGCCGTGAGCTTTTTCTCTTCGGGGGTCACGACACGGCTCTTCTTCTCCGGGCCGGCCATAACTTTCATGGATGCTTCCTCGATGTCTTCCATCGTGATGGCCTTGCGGCTGCGGCGGGCAGCCAGCAGGGCAGCCTCGTTGACGAGGTTTTCCAGGTCAGCGCCCGCAAAGCCCGCGGTGCGCTGCGCGATGACTTTCAGGGACACATCCGGAGCCAGTGGCTTATTCTTGGTGTGGACTTTCAGGATCTCCTCACGGCCCTTGACATCGGGCAGGCCCACATAGACCTGACGGTCAAAGCGGCCGGGACGGAGCAGAGCCTTATCCAGAATGTCGGCACGGTTGGTAGCGGCCATGACGATGACGCCATCGTTGGCCTCAAAGCCATCCATCTCCACCAGCAGCTGGTTCAGGGTCTGCTCGCGCTCGTCGTGGCCGCCGCCGAGGCCAGCGCCACGCTGACGGCCCACCGCATCGATCTCATCAATAAAGATGATGCAGGGCATGGTCTTCTTGGCCTTGTCAAACAGGTCTCGCACACGGGAAGCACCGACACCGACGTACATCTCCACGAAATCCGAGCCGGAGATGGAGTAGAACGGCACGCCGGCCTCACCGGCACAGGCGCGGGCCAGCAGGGTCTTACCGGTACCCGGAGGGCCCACCAGCAGCACGCCGTGGGGGATGCGGGCACCCAGCGAGTTGAATTTATCCGGGCTCTTGAGGAATTCGACCACCTCTTTGAGCTCTTCTTTCTCCTCGTCTTCGCCCGCCACATCGGCAAAGGTAGCGGTCTTTTTGTTTTCCCGCTCGTCCTTGACCTTGGCTTTGCCCACGTTCATGATACCGCCGCCGGCACCGCCGCCGCGCATCATGGAGAAGAGCAGGAAACCTGTGCAGCCAAGCATCCCCAGATAGAACAAAATCTCCATCCAGGGGATGGTCTCCTTGAGGGAGGTGTAATCGTACTCCATGGGAGCCGTGGGGTTGGCCGCGTCATAAGAATCAATATAACTCTGCACGTTCTCAATGAAAACGTAGGCATAGGGCAGCTTGTAGCGGACCGTCACGGTACCGTCCGAGTTCTTCTCCGCGGCCGTGGAATCCGCCGACGAAGACGACAGCATCCCGGACAGCAGGCCGCCGGTGGACTCGGTCGCCGATGCGCTGGTGGCATCCGGCAGGTCCAGGTCGCCCGCTTTCAGCGTCAGGGTAATGACGCTGGTGTTGCGGTCCAGGGTGAATTTGGTGACCTGATTGTGCTCAAAGTAGTGCACCACCGTCGAGTAGCTCATGGTAGAGCCGCCGGACATACCCGTGCCGCTGGTGAACACCGACCAGATCATCAGCACCGCTGCCAATGCCAGCGCAAAGATCAGCGGGTTAATACGAGGTCTTTTTGGTTGCAAGAATGATCAACTCCAGTTCTGGTAATGTTTTTATTTCTCGTAAACGCAGGGTTTGAGGATGCCGATATACGGCAGGTTGCGGTATTTTTCGTCGTAATCCAGGCCATAGCCCACCACGAACTCATCCGGCACCTGGAAACCCTCGTAATCCGGCTTGATATCCGCCTTGCGGCGGCTGGGTTTGTCCAGGATGGTGCAGATCTTCACGGAATTGGGGTGGCGCATCTTGAGCATGGGCACCAGGTTGGAGAGGGTGATGCCCGTGTCCAGAATGTCCTCCACGATCAGCACGTCCTTGCCGGACAGGTCGCCGTCCAGGTCTTTGATGATCTTGACCAGGCCGCTGCTGCTGGTGTTGCTGCCGCCGTAGCTGGACACGACCATGAAATCAATGCTGCAGGGGATGCTCACCGCCCGCATCAGGTCAGCCATAAAGACCACGGAGCCTTTCAGGATGGAAACGAGAACAAGGTTTTTCCCCTCGTAATCCCTGCTGATCTGGGCGCCCAGCTCCCGCACCTTGGCCTTGAGCTCTTCTTCGGAGACCAGAACGTTCTTGATATCGTCATGCATACTCATGATTCTACTTCCTCCATTGTTTGCAGTTCCAATTGCAAAACCAGCGTGCTGCCCGTATCCGGGGCAAGGCCAGCGGCAAAGCCTGTGCCGTGGACCCAAAGCACCTCGCTGCCTGCTGCCAGAAGCGGCAGGCCAGCCCGCTGCCGGGGCGGGATCCCCACCTCGTTCATCCATTTGCGCAGCTCCTTGCCCACGCCCCGGCCTGCCGGGTGGAAACGGTCTCCCGGCTGACGGCAGCGCAGAACAAGAGCAGGATACAACGTAGTTATTTTAGCATAATCCGCTTGATTTTTTAAGTCTTTTTTATGAACACCCTGTATTTTTTCTTCAAATGGGGCCGGAACCACCCGGATTTTCAGCTTTTGGCCTCCGGGCAGGGGATATTCGGCCCCATCCGTGGGGAAAAACGGCTCATAAAATCCGGTGTTCTTCGGGCAGGCATCCGGCGTTTTTTCCCGCCAGAATGTCCCCTCCCCGGCGCGGAACCGGATCTCTCCGGTCAGCTGCACCGCCCCGCTGCCGCGCCGCACCAGCGCTGCCAGCAGGCGGATGTATTTTTCCTCGGCGTCCCGCACCGGGGCCGTCAGGCTGTGGAGGGCGGTTTCCAGGATGAGCGGGTCGGCCTTTTGCAATGGCTCCAGCGCCCAGACGCCCTCCCCGGCCTCCCGCGCGTACCGCGCCCCGGCGGGGAGCTTTGGGGGCAGCTGCTGCCCGGCCTCTTCCAGCAGTGTCGCCGCCTGCCGGGCAAAATAGGCGTCTGCCCGGGCGGCTTTTTCACAGAAGCGGGCCAGGTTTTCCTCCGCCGCCTCGTTGACCGAGCCAAGAGCCGGGAGGGCGGCGTGGCGCAGGCGGTTGCGGGCGTAGTCGTCCCCCGTGTTCGTCTCGTCCGTCACCCAGCGCTGCCCGCGGGCCGTGCAGACAGCCTCCGTCTCTGCCCGGGTCAGGCCCAGCAGAGGGCGGCAGTAGCCGGGGCGTTTGGGGCGGATGCCCCCTGCCCCGTGCAGCCCGGTGCCCCGGGCCAGCCGGAACAGCAGCGTCTCTGCCTGGTCACTTGCAGTATGGGCCGTCGCAATGCAGTCTATCCCCTCCTGCCGCAGCTGTTCAAAACAGGCGTAGCGGAGGCGGCGGGCCCAGTCCTCCCCGGCATGGGGCGGCACGGCAAACCCTACATCGGCCGGGCGGAAGACCCGCAGCGGGACCCCCAGCGCGGCGCAGCATTCCCGCACGAACGCCTCATCCCGGTCGGCCGTCTCCCCCCGCAGGCCGTGGTTGACATGGCAGACACTCAGCACAAAGCCGGACTCTGCCTGTAAGGCCAGCAGCAGGTGCAGCAGAGCCATGCTGTCGGCCCCGCCGGACACCGCCACGGCCAAGTGCAGCGGCTTTCCGGCTGCCAACGGCGTCAGCAGAGCCTCAGCCTCGCAAAACGCGCGGACACGCTGCAAAATGCCGGAAAAATCGTCGTGTTTCATCAGCGTTTGAAGTCCACATCCATAAAGCGGGTGTGGGCACCATCCCAGCCCAGCGGCACGGTACTGGTCTCACCGTGGCGGTTTTTGGCCACGATGCACTCGGCCGTGTCGGCGTCCACCTCGGCACCGTCCGGGTTCTGGCTGGCGTAATAGGAATCACGGTAGAGGAACAGCACGCAGTCGGCGTCCTGCTCGATGGAACCGGAATCACGCAGGTCGGACAGCTGGGGGCGGTGGGAGGAGTTGTTGCCCTGCTTTTCCACCGCACGGGACAGCTGGCTCAGCGCGATGATGGGCACATTCATCTCTTTGGCCATGATCTTGAGGTTCCGGGTGATGGAGCTGATCTCCTGTACACGGTTCTCGGTGCGCTGGCCCGTGGTCATCAGCTGCAGATAGTCAATGACGATGAGGCCCACATTGGGGCGGCTGGGGTCCTGGTTCACCCGGCGGATCTTGGCTTTCATCTCGGTGATGGTGATGCCCGAGGTGTCATCCATATAAATGGGCGCGTCATGGAGCTTCTCGGTGGCAAGGGCCAGGTACTCCCAGTCCTCCGCCCGGAGGGCGCCGGTGCGGAACGCCTGGCTGTCGATGCCGGCCTCCGCCGAGAGGATCCGGTTGGTCAGCTGCTCCTTGGTCATTTCGAGGCTGAAGATGGCCACCGGTACTTTCTGCTGCATGGCTACACGGGTGGCAATGTTCAGCGCAAAACTGGTCTTGCCCATGCCGGGGCGGGCAGCCAGAATAATCAGGTCGCCGCGGCCAAGGCCGGTGAGCACGGTGTCCAGCAGGCGGAAGCCTGTAGGGATGCCCTTGTACTTATCGGCATCCGGGCCGCTGATCTTCTGCAGATTGGTCAGCGTTTCCACCATGCTGGAAGAAAGGGGCGTCAGGGCGCTGGAATCCCGCCCGGAGCGGATCTCATAAATGCGCTGCTCGGCGTTTTCCAGCAGCAGGTCCGCGTCCGGCTCGTCGCCCGCATCCTGCAAGATATCTTTCGCCACACCCATGAGCTGGCGGACCAGATATTTTTCCTGCACGATCTGGGCGTAGGCTTTCACGTTGGAGATGCTGGGCACCGTCTCGGCCAGACCGGTCAGGTAGACTTTCGCCTCGTCCGCGCTGGGAAACACGCCGTCTGAGATGACCGCGTCCAGCAGGGTGACGAAATCAATGGTCTGGTCGCTGGTGAACAGCCGCAGCATTTCCGAATAAATTTGGGCGTTCTGCCGGGTGTAGAACATCTCAGGCCGGAGGATCTCAACCAGGTCGGTCAGTGTCTCCGGCTTGAGCAGCACCGCGCCCAGCACGCTCTGCTCGGCCTGCATGTTGTAGGGCAGATTGATGCCCACGCTTTCCAGATTCAGTTCATTGGAGTAATGTCGTTCGTTCGGCATGATCGTTTCCTCTGGGTCTCATACTACAAAAAGCGCCCCCTGCCGTGAGGGGGCGCAGACAGGCTTTTTCAGATCAGGCCTGCTCCACTTCCACTTGAATTTTGAACGAAGCCACCACACCGACATGCAGGCGGACTTTGGCGTTGAAAACGCCCGCGTCCTTGATGTCCTTGGTTTCCAGCTCGATCTTCTTTTTATCAATGGCGGTGCCGGCCAGTTCGGAGAGGGCTGCCGCCACTTCTTTGCCGGTGACCTTGCCGTGCAGGCGGCCGGAAGCGCCGCCCTTGGCCTTGATCGTCACGGTCTTGCCGTTGATCTTCGCAGCCACTGCCTGAGCAGCGGCCACGTTCTCTGCCTCATGGAAGTCCGCAGCCTCTTCCTTGCCGCGGGCAATATTCACCGCGCTGGCGTCGGCCACAGCGGCCAGCTTGCGCGGGAACAGAAAGTTGCGGGCGTAGCCGTCGGAGACCTCATGGATCTCGTCCTTTTTGCCAATGCCCTTGACGTCCTGCTTCAGAATCACTTTCATGATGTTATCCCTCACTTCTCACCGGAGAACCGGTGCAGTTTTGTAGCTCTAGTATACCGCAATTGCAATTATTCGGCAAGCTCTTTCTCCGCGACGCTCAGTGCCACCTCAATGACCTTGTCCATATCGTAGTATTTGTACTCGCCCAGGCGGCCGCCGAAGATGACCCCCGGCTCCACGTCGGCCAGCTGCTTGTAGGCAGCATACAAAGCGCCGTTCTTCTCATCATTGACGGGGTAGTACGGCTCGTCGCCCTTTTTCCACTCCGCACTGTACTCCCGGCTGATAACGGTCTTGGGCTGGGTGCCAAACTCAAAGTGCTTGTGCTCAATGATGCGGGTGTAGGGTGTCTCGGCGTCGGTGTAGTTCACCACGGCGTTGCCCTGATAGTTGTCGGTGTCCAGCACCTCCGTCTCAAAGCGGACGCTGCGGTACTGCAAAGCACCCAGCTTGTAATCAAAGTAGGCGTCCACCGGGCCAGTGTAGACGATCTTATCCGCCAGCTTGTCCAGCTCCGCCTTGCGGGCCAGGTAATCCACACCCAGCTCAATCTCCACGCCGTCCAGCATCTTCTCCACCATGGCCGTGTAGCCGCCGTTGGGGATTCCCTGATACAGGGCATTAAAATAGTTGTCATCGTAGGTAAAACGGACGGGCAGCCGCTTGATGATGAACGCGGGCAGCTCGGTGCAGGGGCGGCCCCACTGTTTGCCAGTGTAGCCCTTGATGAGCTTCTCGTAGATGTCGGTGCCCACCAGACTGATGGCCTGTTCCTCGAGGTTCTTCGGCTCGGTGATGCCTGCCTCGGCCCGCTGCTGCTCGATCTTTGCTTTTGCCTCGGCGGGGGTCACCACGCCCCACATCTTATTGAACGTGTTCATGTTGAACGGCAGGTTGTAGATCTCGCCGTGGTAGTTGGCCACCGGGCTGTTGGTATAGCGGTTGAACTCTGCAAACTGGTTCACATACTGCCACACAGCCTTGTTGTTGGTGTGGAAAATATGGGCACCGTAGCGGTGGACATGGATGCCCTCCACGCTCTCGGTGTAAATGTTGCCCGCAATGTGGTCCCGCTTATCAATGACGAGGCAGCGCTTGCCTGCCTTTTTGGCCTCATGGGCAAACACCGCGCCGTACAGGCCCGCGCCCACGATGAGATAATCATACTGCTTCATGGCTTGTTATCCTTTTTCTTTGGTTCCGCGTCCGCCTCGGAAGAAGTCTTCTTCTGGGATTCGCGGTATTGGTCGATGGCGGTCTGGATGCGTGCCCGGGCCGCCTCCGGGGTGATATGCTTGAGCTGTGCCGCCGCCATGGTCTGGTGGCCGCCGCCGCCCAGAGACTCCATGATGACCTGCACGTTGACCGCGCCCAGGCTCCGGGCCGAGATGTTCACGCCCGTGCCCACCTGCACCGCCACAAAGCTGGCCTCCACGTTCTGGATGGTCAGCAGGTCGTTGGCGGCCTGCGCAATGGCTACCCTGGCCTCCGGGGGTACTTCCCCGCTCACCGAGACGGCACAGTTTTTGTACATCTGGGCCGCCTCCACAAGGTCGGCCTTGGCGTTGTACTCCACCATGGTCACATCAAACAACTGGCGCACCCGCTCGGTCTCCGCGCCGTAGCGGCGGAGGGCGGCCGCGGCCTCAAAGGTCCGCACGCCGGTGTGGAGGGTAAAGTCTCTCGTATCCAGCATGATGCCGGCCAGCAGGCCCTCAGCTTCCACCCGGTTGGGCTTGTCATCCCGCTCGCCCACATACTGCAAAAGCTCCGTGACCAGCTCACTGGCAGAGGAGGAGTAGGGCTCGTGGCAGACAAGGGCCGGGTTCTCAATAAAGCCCACGCCCTTGCGGTGGTGGTCGATGACGGCCACCTTGCCGCATTTTTCGAGAATTTCTTTGCTCTCTACCAGATTGACCTGGTATGTATCCACCACGATGCACAGCGTCCGCTTGGAGATGATGGGCAGTGCGCCTTTGGGGTCGATGAAATCGTCCTCCTGCCCGGCGGCAACGAGAGCATTGATCAGGCTGGACGCCAGCGTGGCATCCCGGCGGACCGCGATAACGGCCGGCACATCGCAAATTTTGCAGATGCGGAGCACACCCTCGGCAGAACCGATGGCGTCCAGGTCGCTCATCCGATGGCCCATGATGACCACATGGTCAGCCTCCTTGATGAGCTTGACCAGCTGGTCGGCCACAATGCGGCTGCGCACCTTGCTGCGCTTTTCCACGCCATGGCTGACGCCGCCGTAGAACGTAAAGCCGTCCGGCGTCATCTCGGCGGCCTGGTCGCCGCCGCGGCCCTGGGCCATATCCAGTGCCTGCACCGCCATGTCCTGAGCCTCCCGCAGGGTCTTGGCCCCGCGGCCGATGCCGATGGAGAGGGACAGGTTCACACTGGGGTCAAGGGCGCGGATCTTATCCAGCACGTCGTAGCCCCGCTTGGCAAACTGCTCCAGCTGGCGCTCCTCCACCACCGCGATGTAGCGGCCGCTGGCCACCCGGCGCAAAAAACCCGTGCCCCGGCCGATCATCTCTTCCAGCACCCGGTTGATGCCCTCCAGCAGGCGGGCGCGCTCGCTGTCCAGCATGTCGCTGAACACATCGTCGTAACCGTCCACCAGAAAGACGAGGTAACCCGGGCGGCTGGCTTTATACTCCGCCTCCACCCGGCGCAGGGCGGTCTCCTCATTGAAGACCACCAGCGTCATCGTTTCCGCATCGCCGGGCACGGTGGAGCTGTGGGCAGACCACACGCCATCGGCCAGGGTCAGCTGCTGGCCCTCCTGGGTGCGGGCCTGCTGCAGATCCAGCCCGGGGATGACTTTCTGCACCCGGCTCACCAGCAGGTCCTGCCCGCCCAGCATCCGCTGGCGGAACTGGTCATTGTACCAGAGCACGGTTTCCCCCGAGAGGAGGACCACCGGCTGGGAGAGGGGTTCCAGGCTGAATTTTGTTTTCGATTTTGTAAAGTCGCCGCCACAGACCCAGCGTGCCAGCTGGCTGCGGAGGCGGTAGCGGAACAGGCCCATGCCAATGCACCAGGCCGCTGCCAGCACCACCAGTACCGGCCAGATGGCTGGGCGCTGCACCAGCAATACCAGCATCAGCAGGACACACAGAATCGCCAGACAGGCGGTGAGCATCTCCAAAGTCCATCTTGGTTTTTGTTTCATCAGATCATATGCCTCCTGGCGGGCCTGCTCCTGCACAGCAGGGCCCGGTCGATCAGACCTCCATCAGAATGGGAAGGATCATGGGGCTGCGCTTGGTACGGCGATAGATATAGCTGCTCAGCGCCTCGCGCACACGGGTCTTGACGCTGTTCCAATCCCGCACATGCTCTTCCACGCAGCGGTCCAGCGCCGATTCCACAATGCTCTGGGCACCGTCCATCAGGCTCTCGTTCTCCCGCACATAGACAAAGCCGCGGCTGACGAGGTCGGGGCCAGCCAGTACCTGGCCGGTCTTGCTGTCCACAGTGGCCACGATGATGACGAGGCCGTCCTCGGAGAGGTGCTTGCGGTCCCGCAGGACCACATTGCCCACGTCACCCACGCCCAGGCCGTCCACCATGACGGCACCGGCGGTGACAGGCTCGCCCAGCTTGATCTCATCCCGGCTGAGGATTACGTTGGAGCCGTTCTCCGCGATCAGGATGTTGCTGGTGGGGATGCCCAGGCTGGCGGCGGTCATGGCGTGCTTTTTGAGCTGCTTGTACTCGCCGTGCACGGGCAGGAAATACTTGGGTTTGGTCAGGGTGAGCATCAGCTTCTGCTCCTCCTGGCAGGCGTGGCCGGAAACGTGGACATCGTACATGCCCTCGTAGATGACCTCCGCACCCAGCAGCAGCAGGCCGTTGACGATCTTGGTCACGCTCTTCTCGTTGCCGGGGATGGGCTTGGCCGAGATGATGATGAAATCGCCGGGGCCCACCCGCACCTGACGGTGGCTGCAGGAGGCCATGCGGGAGAGGGCGCTCAGGGGCTCGCCCTGGCTGCCCGTGGTCACCAGCACCACCTGCTCCGGCGGGTACTGGTTGAGCTCATCCACGCTGATGAGAGTCCCCTCCGGGATGTGCATATAGCCCAGCTCCTGGGCCATGGCCGTGTTGTTGACCATGCTGCGGCCGCTGAACGCCACCTTGCGGCCATCCTCCACAGCCAGATCAATGATCTGCTGCACGCGGTAAATGTTGGAGGCGAACGTCGCAATGATGATGCGCTTGTTCTGGGCGCGGGCAAACAGGCTGCGCACACCTGCCGCCACTTTCTGCTCCGTGGCCGTAAAGCCCGGGCGCTCCGCGTTGGTGGAATCGCTCAGCAGGGCCAGCACGCCTTTCTGGCCGTACTCGGAGAGCGTGGTCAGGTCGGTGGGGCCGCAGGCCAGCGGGGTGTAATCGATCTTGAAGTCGCCCGTCTGGATGATGGTGCCCGCCGGGCTGTCGATGGCAAAGGCCACCGAGTCCGGGATGGAGTGGTTGACATGGATGGGCTCCACCGTGAAGCAGCCCAGCTTGATCTTCTGCTTGGGCACGATCTCCACAAACTTGGTCTTGCCGGCCAGGCCGAACTCCTCCAGCTTGTTCTTGATGAGGCCGCAGGTCAGGCGGGTGCCGTAGATGGGCAGATCAAATTTCTGCAGCAGATACGGGATGCTGCCGATGTGGTCCTCATGGCCGTGGGTGATGAGCAGGCCCTTGATCTTATCCTTATTCTGTACCACGAACGTGAAATCGGGGATGACCATGTCCACGCCGAACATATCACTGTCCGGGAAGACGAGGCCGCAGTCCACAATGATCATATCGCCGCAGCACTCGTACACGGTCATGTTCTTGCCCACTTCTCCCAGGCCGCCCAGCGGATAGATGTGGATGGGCACAGCGGCCTCCTTGGGCTGCTGCGGGCGGCGGGGACGCCGCGAATAATAGGGGCGGCGGGTGCGGGGGCGCTTCTCGCCGCTGTTGTCACCGGCCCGGTTCTGGGCGGGCGCGGGGTTCTGTTCTTTAACCTGTGCCATTCGTACCTCCAAAAAACAAATCGCAGAACACGGCCCACCCCCACCCGGGAGCGGCCGTCTTTTCTGCACAGGGAAGCATAAAATAAGCATCTGCTTCCGTTGGATGCATCCGTATAGAATTTATCCTGTCAGCGCCTTTTTTAAAGCCTGCTGGTGGTTCCGAAACAAGCTCTCTGCCTTTCCAGTCCATCTGTTCGATGCGACCGCGGCACTTATCCGGGAACGCCGTGAGCGCGCACTTACAGCGCGCCCCTATACGCATTTCGTTGCCATCAGTATAGTATTTCTCAGCGTTTTTGTCAATTCCAAGGTTTGGCAGGCCGGGCGGGGTCTATGCACTTTCCTCTTGACAGAACGTGTAAAATGGCTCTAAATAGAAGCAGTAAAAATTTACACACCGGGAGAAACGCATGAAACAGGTTGAAATTTACACCGACGGCGCGTGCAGCGGCAACCCCGGCCCCGGCGGCTGGGGCGCGGTGCTGCGGTATCGGTTCAATGGCAAAGTGTACGAAAAAGAGCTCAGCGGCGGCGACGCCAGCACCACCAACAACCGGATGGAGCTGACGGCCTTTATCGAGGCCCTGCGCCAGCTCAAGGAGCCGTGCGAAGTACGCCTGTGCTCCGACAGCCAGTATGTTATCAACGGGCTGGAAAAAGGTTGGGCCAAGGGCTGGAAGCGCCGGGGCTGGAAAAAATCCGATGGCTCCCCTGCCCTGAACCCGGACCTCTGGGAGCAGGCACTGGAGCAGGAAGCACGGCACAAACTCACATACGTCTGGGTCAAGGGCCACGCGGGCCACCCGGAAAACGAACGCTGCGACCAACTGGCCGTGGCACAGAGCCAGGCACATGGCGGGAGGCAGGGACGATGAGCGACACTTTTTTGCCCGGCAGCGGGTTTGATACCTACGAGCAGCAGGACAAAGTGCTGGTAGGCCTGGGCGGCGGCACGGCAGCCAAAGTAGCCGTCCGTATTTTGCAGCAGCAGGGCTTTGCGGTAGCGGGTGCCGTCGTGAAGCTTTCTGCCGAAGAAGAGCCTCTGGTGCAGTCCGCAAAAGAGGCCGCAAAGGCCCTTGGCATCGAGTGTGCCACCCTCAACGCCGAGGCGCTGGCCGCACAGGGAGCCACCCCTGTGGACGCCCGCCTCTCTGCCCTGCTGACGGCGGCAGACAAACTGGGCATCCAGTACATCGCCACCGGGCACTTTGCCCAGGTGGAGACCGGGGCCGACGGCATCAGCCATATCTACCCGCCGGAAGACCCTGCCCAGGACGAGAGCGATGCTCTTGCCGCCCTGCCGCAGGATATCCTGGCCCGGCTCATCTTGCCGCTGGGGTCCTTCACCCCGGAGGATGTGCAGGAGATGGCCGCGGATTTTAACGTTTGACGCACACAAAAAGGCTCTGGGTCTTGCGATCCAGAGCCTTTGCTTTTTTATTGATTGAATGATCACACGGACTGCTGCGGGTGGACGATATCACGCCAATCCAGGTCGCCGCGCTCCAGGCCGTGGATGAGCACCTCAGCGGTGGCGATGTTGGTGGCCATGGGGATGTTGTGCACATCGCACAGGCGCAGCAGGGTCATCTCATTGGGCTCGCTGGGCTTTGCATTGATGGGGTCGCGGAAGAACAGCAGCAGGTCCACCTCATTGCAGGCAATGCGGGACGCGATCTGCTGGTCACCGCCCTGAACCCCTGCCAGGAAACGCTGCACCTGCAGGCCCGTGGCCTCTGCGATCATCTTGCCAGTCGTCCCGGTGGCCACCAATTTATGCTGGCTCAAAATCCGGCAGTACGCCGTACAGAACTGAACCATCAGCTCCTTTTTGGAGTCATGCGCAATCAGTGCAATCGTCATCGGTCAACCTCTCCTTTTACCTTGCCCGGCTCTATTTTCTCTCTAGGGCGTCGTATTGCATATATCATAGTATCACAGTTTCCGTCATTTTACAACTGTTTTTTGGGCATTTCCGCTGGTTTTTCTGGTTTTTCCACCAAATCCGCATGACAGCGCCTTATGCCGCCGGAGCCGCCGCGGGTTCCGGCGCGGGAGCCGTCTCCCCTGCCGTGTCCGTCTCATCGGCTGCGGCGTCGCCGTCCACAGCCTCTGTCTTCGGACCGTCTACCGCCGGGTCGGCGGTCTCAGGTTCGTCCACCGTCAGGGTGCCGTTCTTCATGGCGAAGTAGGCGTCAAAAATATCCGCCACCAGCTGGCCGGTACGGGCACCGGCACCGCCGTATTCCACCACGATGCCAATGGCGATCCGCGGGTCTTCCACCGGGCCATAGGCGATCATCGTCGCATTGGTGTAATGCTTGCGGGTGCTGCCGGCGTAGTAGCTCTCACTGCGCTGGGGACTGCCCGTTTTGCAGGCGATGGTGTAGGGATAGCTTGCCAGTGCCGGGATGGTCTGGGCCACGCCCACCATGCCCTGCTGCACCAGGTCAAAGGTATCGCCCCGGTCTTCGATGACATCCATGATCTCCGGCTGGGTCTCCTGCAGGACTTTGCCCGTGTTGGTGTCCAGGATGGACTTGACAAAGTGGGTACGGTAGCGGGTGCCCCGGTTGGCGATGGTACCCGCATAAGTTGCCAGCTGCACCGGCGTGATGACCGTGTTGCCCTGGCCGATGGCGGCCTGCACTTCCAGCGAGGCCGTGTAGTTGGAGTCGTTTTTCGTGGTCAGGCGGCCCAGTGCCTCGCTGACCTCCACGCCCGTGCGCTGGCCCAGGCCCAGCTTATAGGCATAAGCGTCGTACACGTCACTGGTCACCCGGCGGCCCACATCGTAGAAGAAGATGTTGCAGCTCCATTTGATGGCCGTGATGACGTCGATGTTGCCCGAGTGGCCGTGGCGGGTGCACTTGGGGTGGTAATCCTGGAAGTAGTTGTACACGCCGTTGCAGTACACCGTGGAATACCGGTTGATGACGCCGGTGTCCAGCGCAGCAACGGCCACCGAGGGCTTATAGGTCGAGCCCGGGGTGTACAGGCCCTGCAGCGCCCGGTTGAACAGCGGCATCCCGGGGTCGGCGCTGTACTCGCTGTACTGGGTGGCGTAGAGGTTCTGGTCAAAGCTGGGGTAGTTGGCGGAGGCCAGCACGCTGCCGTCCTTGACATCCAGCACCACCACCGCGCCTGCATTGGCCCGGGCACCATCGGTGCCGTAGGCCCGGCTGATCATATCAATGTTTTTGCCCAGCGCCTGCTCCACCGCTTTCTGGAAATCGCTGTTGACGGTGAGCTGGACGGTGTGGCCCGGCTCCGGCACCGTGGTCATGGCCGTGCTGACGATGACGCCATCCGAGTTGCGGGTGATGGTCTCCACACCATCCTTGCCCCGCAGCTCGTCCTCATAGGCCGATTCCAGGCCCGAGATGCCGATGACATCGTTCATATTGTAGCCTTTATCCCGCAGCGGATAGGTGGTCTGGCCGTTTTCATCGGTCACTTTCCACTTTTCCGCCGTGATCTTGCCCACCCGGCCCAGCACATGGGGCAGCACCGTGCTCTGCTCATAGCTGCGGGTGGAGGTCTCCACGATCTCCACGCCAGGCAGGGAGAGGCTGTTTTCCTTGATGGTGGCCACGGTCACATCGCTGACGTTTTCGGCCATGACAAAGTTGTTGACGTTGGAGAACGCCTGCTGCTGCATCTCATAGTGGATGCCGCCCAGCACCCGCTGCCAGTGGAGGGAGTAGGCGCTGAGGTCATAGTCCTCCACCAGTTTTTCCATCACGTCATCGGCAGTGGCGTACTGCTGCAGGCCCAGGCCCTCTTTCATGTTGGCAAGGCTCTTCTGGTCGCTGGTGCTGTCCTCCGCAGCCGTAAACGTGTAGTGGCCGTTGGCATCCGGCTCGCTGATGAGGAGGGAGTCGTTCCAGCTCTCGCCGTTCTGCTCCAGCAGCTCCACGATCCGCTGCAGCATGGCGTCCAGATCCTCGCCGCCCATCAGCAGCTTGCTGAGCACCACATTGTAGCTGGTGGTGCTGGCCGCGATCCGTTTTCCCTCGCTGTCCACGATGTCGCCGCGGGCCGCCGTGACCGTAAAATTATAGTCCGTGGTGTTGGTGGCGCGGGCTTTGAAGCTGTCGCCGTTGACCAGCTGCAGAAAGATCAGCCGGAACACATACAGCCCCACGATGACCGCCGCAAAGGCGATGAGCAGCCGCATCCGGCGCATAACGGTCTTGTGTTCGTCCAAATTCATCTGGTTTCCTCCCGGCGGGGCAGGCTGCGGAGCCGCAGCACTCAAACCACGCCGTTGTCGATCTTGAATTCAATGCTGATCTTCCGCGCCGCCCAATAGATGGGCAGGCTGACCGGGATGCTCAGCACCGCGCTGGGGAGCACGAACCACAAAAAGCGGTTCCACGCCCCGCTGTAGCCCGGCATGTAATAGAAGAACAGCCAGTCGCAGGCCAGCACCAGCGCCGCGCACCCCGCCGCGATGAGCAAAAAGTTCTGGGCGGTGTCCTTGAGGTAGAGCTGCACCACGGCGGAGACGGCAAAGCTGAGGATCATCAGCTCCAGCGCCAGCATCCCCACGGTTCGGCCCGCCGTGTAGTCCCACATCAGGCCGCAGACCGCGCCGAAAATCGCCCCGGCAAACTCCCCCTCAAACACGGAGACCGCCAGTGCCAGCGGCAGCAGGTAAAGCGGCTTTGCCGCCCCCAGCTGGAACAGCCCGGGCATGGTCTGCAAAACCGTACACAGCAGCATCAGCAGCGTATAGCAGACCCATTTGAAGATCTGGCTGCTTTTGCGCTTGCGGCGTGATTCCATAGACAGGCTCCTCCTATCAGTAATTGGTAATGATAAACACATGCTTGACGGTGCGGGGGTCCGCGCCGGGCTTGAGCACCGCGATGGTGGATTTGCCGCTGGCTTCCGGCACCAGCTCCTGCACCACGCCCACCAGCACATCCGGCGGGAACACGCCGCCCAAGCCGGTGGTGATGACCTGATCGTTGGCCTTGGTCAGAGTCCCGCGGGAGAGGTTGGAGAGGATGCACAGGCCCTCGGCGGCGTAATCCGCGCTGCCCGTGATGATGCCGTTGTCCCGGGTGCGGGACACCACGCCCGCCGCGTTGAAGCTGGGGTGCAAAATCGTCATGACTTTACAGCTGGTCAGATCCACTTCCGTCACCACGCCCAGCAGGTAGCCCTCGTCGCTGGTGATGGCGTCGTTGGCCTCCACCCCGTCCAGGCTGCCCTTATCCAGCGTGAAGCCGTAGAACGAGTCCAGCGGGTCCCGCCCGATGACGAACGACGAAACATAGCTCATCTCCGGGTGCTGCTCCTGAATGTTGGTCAGGGCCTTGTAGGCCTCGTTTTCAGCCTTGAGCTTGTCGTAATCCACCATCTGACCGCGCAGCTCGGCGTTTTCCGTGGTAAGCTTCTCGTTCTCTTCCAGAATGGCGTCGATGTTGGTGTACTTCTCCCACAGGGAGGAAACGCCATTGCTCACCGCCGCCGCCGCCCGCTGGAACGGGGCCACTGCCACGCTCAAAATCTCCTGCGGGGCGGCCGTCAGGCGGCCATTGGCACCGGCATAGGCCATGATGGCCGCCAGAAACACCGCGATGCCCACGAGGATCTTAAATTTCCAGGTATCGAAAAAATCTTTCAAGGGAGCTTCCTCCGATTGCAAAAAAGCGCGGACAGCCGGAGCCATCCGCGCGCTTTATCACATGTGTGCGCCGTCGGTATCCAGCACATCGTGCAGGACATCCACATGGTCGAGCACCGCGCCGGCGCCCTTGGCCACGCAGTCCAGCGGGTCTTCCGCCACATGGACGTCAATGCCCGTCTCACTCTGGATCAGCTGGTCCAGGCCGCGCAGCAGAGCGCCGCCGCCCGTCAGGGTGATGCCGTGGTCGATGATATCGGCACTCAGTTCCGGCGGGGTGCGCTCCAGCGTCTCCTTGATGGCGCTGGTGATCTTGACCAGGCACTCCAGCAGGGCCTCACGCACGTCCTCCGAGTGGACCACGATGTTCTTGGGCAGGCCGTCCACCAGATTGCGGCCCT
>OOAZ01000717.1_pt1 | contig 27188 bp, 20 predicted proteins | sample 1671221 | NCBI WGS metagenome assembly OOAZ01 (sample SAMN06348134, study PRJEB24527) | human gut metagenome | biome: human gut; feature: ankylosing spondylitis patient; material: feces | host: Homo sapiens | place: China | collected 2015-10
CCTCTGGCCTTCCGGGTCGGAGCCGAACGCTCTATCCAGCTGAGCTACGATCGCATACATTGACCTGTCGGTGTAATGTAGTATAGCACAGCCGCACAAAAAAATCAAACCTGAAATGTCGAAGCCATCTTGCAAAAGATGCACCGGCCCATATAATAGAGTTGTGCCCCGGTGTGCGCGGGCACGGTTTTGTTTAGGATAAAGGAAAAAAGAGAGTATGAGTTCGAATACCAAAACGCTGACCGAAGGGCCTCTGGCAAAGCAGATCCTTCTGGTCAGCCTGCCGCTGGCATTCTCCAACCTGCTGCAGGTGCTGTTCAACATGTCGGACGTGGCCGTGGTAGGCCGGTTTGCAGGCTCTACAGCGCTGGGTGCCGTGGGCTCCACCAGCATCCTTGTCAGCCTGTTCACCGGCTTCCTGATCGGCCTGAGCGGCGGCATCAACGTGCTGGTGGCCCGTTTTTACGGCGCACGCCATGCCGGCGATGTGGAAAAGACGGTGCACTCGGCGGCCATCGTCAGCCTGATCGCGGGCGTGGTGCTGCTGTTCGTGGGCCTGCTGGGCTCCCCCTTCATGCTGCGGCTGCTGAACACCAAAGAGGACCTGCTTCCCGGTGCCATTCTGTATCTGCGGGTGTACTTTCTGGGCATGCCTGCTCTGGCCCTGTACAACTTTGGCAACGCCGTGTTCAGTGCCATCGGCGATACCAAAAAGCCGCTGATCTACCTTTCCATTGCAGGCGCGCTGAACATCCTGCTGAACCTGTTTTTCGTCATCGTGTGCCAGCTGAGCGTGGTGGGCGTGGCGCTGGCCAGTGCCATCTCCCAGTGCGTTTCGGCCGGGCTCATCCTGCGCGCCCTGACCCGGGTGCAGGACTGCTACGTGCTGGACGTCCACAAGCTGCACCTTGACCCTGACCTGACCAGGAGCATTCTGGGGCTTGGCCTGCCTGCCGGGTTCCAGAACGCCATCTTTGCCATTGCGAACCTGTTCATTCAGGCAGGCGTCAATTCCTTCGACTCCCTCATGGTCAAGGGCAACAGCGCCGCCGCCAACGCCGACGCCATGATCTACGACTGCATGGCCGCGTTCTACATGGCCTGTGCAAGCTTTATGAGCCAGAACTACGGTGCCGGCAAGCCGGACCGCGTGAAAAAAAGCTTCTTCATCAGTCTGGCTTACTCCTTTGGTGTCGGCCTGATCCTGGGCGGGAGCCTTTTCTTCTTCGGGCGCAGCTTCCTTGCCCTGTTCACCACCGAGAGCGCCGTCATCGACGCAGGCATGAAGCGTGTGCGCGTGATGGGCCTTGCCTACTGCATCTCCGCCTTTATGGACTGCACCATTGCCGCATCCCGCGGACTGGGCAAGACGATCGTACCTACCATCATCGTGGTGATGGGCTCCTGCGTGTTCCGTGTCATCTGGGTCTACACCATCTTTGTCCATTTCCACACCATTCCCTCGCTGTATGCGCTGTACCCCTGCAGCTGGGCGCTGACCGCCGCCGCAGAGATCGTGTACTACGCGCACTGCTACCGGGAAGCCATGAAGATCTTCCATCACCCCAAAGCGGAGCAGCTTCCAGACGCTCTGTAACACAAGAACCGGCAGCCCGCGGGCTGCCGGTTCTTGTGTTTTATGAGGATCTTTACTGATAATCGTGGTTGAGGAACATGGCCTTGATGACCACCACCTCGTCGTACTCCTCCTGTTCCACCTGCACATCTGCGTTCAGGGACTTCAGGCGGCTTTCCACAGCAGCAAGGGCTTCCGGCACCGTGACGGCGCGGCCCTCTTCAATGGCATCGCTCATCTGCTTGAGCACGATGGGATGGGCATACCGGCTGGGCACCGGGAACGCACCGCTGGGGTAGTGCTTCACGTACTCCGCCATGGCAGCTTCGGCCTTCTCGGCCCGCTTCATGATGGCGCTGTGGTTGTTGTGGGCGGTGGGCAGCATGTTGTAGCTGGAGAACAGGAAGATGGCTGCAAAGCCGAACAGCGCAAAGTAGATGCCATAGCCGCCGGTATGGGTGGTGACGGCGTACAGGCCGTAGGCCGCAGAGACGATGCCCATGATAAAGATGGCCAGCGCCACATAGCGGTACACCGGCTTGCTCTGCAGCTGGGCACGCTTGCGGCGCTCGGCTGCGCTGAGCTCATCGGAGAGGGCAGGCTTTGCTTCCAGATATTCCTTTGCCCTGCGCAGCACCGTGATGCTGTGGCGGGCTTCGTCGGTCAGTTCGCTTTCCGGCAGCTTGCGGGAGGCCTTTTCGGCTTCCTTCTTCTGCAGCATCTGCTCACCGGCTGCGCTGAGCAGATGGATCTGCGGCTGCTCTTTGGCCAGCACCTCCAGCAGCTTGTCCACGTCGCGTTCATCCTTGAAGTTGCACTGCTTCTGCTTGCCGCCATCGTACTCCACCACAAGGTAGGCCATGGAGGCAAACATGCCCTTGCCGGTAAAGCCGCCGGAGCTCATAGCCACCCGCTTGAACACGCGGCTGATGCTGCCGTAGGGCAGATAATAGCGGCGGTCGATGTAAAAGCTGTTGAGGTACAGCGCCTTTTTGCCAACGCCGCAGGGGCCGATCTTTTTGCAGGACTTTTTGTCCTCCACCAGCTCCTGTTGATCAAGCTTTGCCATACCCAGCTGTGCAGGTTTGAAGATCATGGAAGTTCCCTTCTTTACTGTTAGTTTCCGGTCCGGCCGCAGATGCTGCAGCCATTCCAAATAAGATCACCAGTTCTATTTTCGCACCGCAGCCCTTAAAATGCAACCCCTCCGGCTGCTAAGATTTGCACAAAAGGTTTGTCTGTTATGTCAAAACACCCCCGTCACTGCAGGCACAGCGGCGGGGGTGTCAGAATTTAAGGCTTATGCGATGCGGCAGACGTCCTTATGCCTTCTGGGAAGCGGTGTGCTTCTTGGTAGCATGGATGAAGAGTGCCAGCATTGCGATTGCAAAGATGATGCCGATGGGGTATGCAACGGCGGTGTTGTAAGCGACCAGCTTGCCGTCTGCATAAGTATTGATCATCTTGCCCAGGCACTCAGGTGCCAGCACGAAGTAGGTGCAGGACACAGCGCTCATGAAGGTAGCGGGCACAGCGGTGATCCAGTAGTTCTTCTTCTCCTTGAACAGGTACATGGATGCAGCCCACAGAACGATCATGGCCAGCGTCTGGTTGGTCCAGCTGAAGTAGCGCCAGATCACGGTGTAGTTGATGAAGCCCAGTGCGTTGCCGATGCCCAGGAAAGCACCAACGCCCAGAACGGGGACACAGAGCTTCAGGCGGTTTGCGTAGCTGTCCTGATCGATCTTGAGCCAGTCGGCCAGGGTCAGACGAGCAGAACGGAATGCGGTATCACCAGAGGTGATGGGGCAGATGACAACGCCGATCATTGCCAGTGCCACGCCAACCTTACCCATGGTCTTGAGGCAGACGTCGTAGATAGCGGCAGACTGACCGGCAGCCAGAGCCTCGGCCAGACCGACCATCTTGCCGTCGGTAATGGTGTACAGTGCGCAGCCAGCAGCAGCCCAAATCAGAGCGATGATGCCCTCGCTGACCATTGCACCGTAGAACACGAAGTGACCCTGCTTCTCACTCTTCATGCAGCGAGCCATCAGAGGCGACTGGGTGGAGTGGAAACCGGAGATAGCACCACAGGCAACGGTGATGAACATGAAGCTCCAGATGGGGGTGTTAGAGGGATGCATGTTGCTGAAGTTTGCCCAGATCTCGGGGATGGTGTAGGCGGGGTTGGTGAAGATGCCGAAGATAACGCCCACAGCCATGATGATCAGGCAGATGCCGAACAGGGGGTAGATCTTACCGATGATGGCATCAATGGAGATAAAGGTTGCGATGAAGTAGTACACCAGAATGATGATCAGCCAGAACAGGGTGGTGGTCACAACACCAGACATACCGCCGTTCTTGCACAGGGTAACGATCAGGCCTGCGGGGCCCACTGCGAACACGGTACCGACCATGATCAGCAGCACAACAGAGAACACACGCATGATGTTCTGCATGACAGGTCCAAGGTATCTGCCGGTGACCTCAGCGATGGATGCGCCATCGTTGCGCTCGCTCATCATACCGGAGAAGTAGTCATGCACACCACCTGCAAAGATGGTGCCGAAGGTGATCCACAGGAACACCACGGGACCCCACAGAGCACCCTGCAGTGCACCAAAGATGGGGCCCAGACCTGCAATGTTCAGCAGCTGGACGAGGAACAGCTTCCACTGGGGCATCACAACGTAGTCAACGCCGTCGTTGATGCGCACAGCAGGAGTTTCGCGGTCGTCCGGTCCGAACGTGTTGTCAACGATCTTGCCATAGACAAAGTAGCCGATGATCAAGAGCGCCAGACAGAGTAAGAAACTAATCATACCAGAAACCTCCTTTTTGATTCAAACCACAGCCAGCATTTTGCGTGCCCAGCTGCGGCTCTGACCAATCTCTGGCTTCATGTTAACACTTTTTTCATAAAGCAGTTAATATTTTTCTGGTATGGTTCCCATATCAAAAAGTATATGGCAAGATGCTCCCGCGGAATACCTGCAAATAATTTTTATCGCATTTACGGCAAATTTTCTTAATTCCCCGGTAAAGACCTTTTCCGGGACCGGTCAAAGCCGCTGCTGCCAAACTTTTCAGTCTGTTTTTGTGCAAGTTGCTCAATCGTCTTCGATTTTCTCCGCAAATCGTGATTTCTCTGCCCGAATCGCCGCAAAACACAAGGCACCCTCCGACGAGCCGTTTCAGCGGAGGGTGCCTTATTCAGCAGATCATTTGTATATATGTTTGTATATATCGTGTCATGCCTTCTGGGCTGCCTTCTTCGTTGCGTGGAGGAAGACCGCCAGCATTGCAATGGCAAAGATGACACCGATGGGGTATGCCACCGCGGTGTTGTAAATGGTGGCACCCTCTGCGGTCTTGCTGTTCAGCAGGCCGCCCAGGCATTCGGGAGCCAGAATGAAGTAGGTGGAAGAGACCGCGCTCATGAAGGTGGCAGGCACAGCGGTGATCCAGTAGTTCTTCTTTTCCTTAAAGAGGTACATGGATGCGGCCCACAGAACGATCATGGCCAGCGTCTGGTTGGTCCAGCTGAAGTAGCGCCAGATCACGGTGTAGTTGATGAAGCCCAGTGCGTTGCCGATGCCCAGGAAAGCACCAACGCCCAGAACGGGGACACAGAGCTTCAGGCGATTTGCGTAGCTATCCTGATCGATCTTGAGCCAGTCGGCCAGAGTCAGACGTGCGGAGCGGAATGCGGTATCGCCGGAGGTGATGGGGCACACCACAACGCCGATCATTGCCAGCGCGATGCCCACACCGCCCATGGTCTTGGAGCAGACATCATAAATGGCCTTGGACTGGCCCATGGCCAGCGCCTGTGCCAGACCGGTGTTCAATCCGCCGGTAACTTCGTACAGGCTGCAGCCTGCAGCGGCCCAGATCAAAGCGATGACGCCCTCGCAGACCATTGCGCCGTAGAACACGAAGTGGCCCTGCTTCTCACTCTTCATGCAGCGTGCCATCAAAGGCGACTGGGTGGAGTGGAAGCCGGAGATTGCACCGCAGGCCACCGTGATGAACATGAAGCTCCAGATGGGGGTGCCCGACGGATGCATGCTGCCGAAGTGATCCCAGATCTCCGGGATGGTGTAGGCAGGGTTGGTGAAGATGCCGAAGATGACGCCGATGGCCATGATGATCAGGCAGATGCCGAAGATGGGGTAGATCTTGCCAATGACCGCATCGATAGAGATAAAGGTCGCGATAAAGTAGTACACCAGAATGATGATGAGCCAGAACAGCAGCGAGGTGAGCACGCCGGAAGCACCGCTCTGATGGCACAGCTCCACGATCAGGCCTGCGGGGCCCACTGCGAACACGGTGCCCACCATGATGAGCAGCACCACCGAGAACACGCGCATGACGTTCTGCATCACAGGGCCTAAGTATTTGCCGGTGATCTCAGCGATGGAAGCGCCGTCGTTGCGCTCACTCATCATGCCGGAGAAGTAGTCGTGCACACCGCCTGCAAAGATGGTACCGAAGGTGATCCACAAAAAGACCACCGGGCCCCACAATGCGCCCTGCATGGCACCAAAAATGGGGCCAAGGCCGGCGATGTTCAGCAGCTGAACGAGGAACAGCTTCCACTGGGGCATCACAACGTAGTCCACGCCGTCATTGATGCGCACAGCAGGCGTTTCACGGTCGTCCGGGCCGAAGGTGTTGTCCACGATCTTACCATAGACAAAGTAGCCCACGATCAGGATCGCCAGACAGAGTAAGAAACTGATCATACCAGAAACCTCCTTTTTCTTTGTGCCGGAAGGATGGAAGCATTTTCCATATTTTCCATCCATCCCGGCCAGCTTTCTGGGTCTATGTTAACATATTTTTCATAAAAGTGATAATATGCTTCTGGTATAGGGGCATATCAAAGGCCATATACCAGCAAAGATTTTTAGCCGATGCTTCGTCTCTTTTTCGTGCGATTCATCAACAAAAAGACAGCCGCAGCGCATAAAGCGCCGCGGCTGTCGGCCAAATTCCTTTGCTTTCCGGTTTTTCTGCATTCCGATGTTTTGCCAGTTCTTAACCGGTTTCGGCGGTCATTTCACGGTCAGCGCCGCCTGCTTGTGCAGCAGCTGCACAAAGGTCTGCTCCTCCGGGCGCAGGGTCCCCCTGTCCGGATAGACCAGAACATCCTTCATGCGCTGGCGCTGGGCCGGGCACTTCCTGAGCACCAGATGGTATTGTTCCAGCGCCCGCTTTGGCATGGGCGACGCCCACATATAGGCATTGGGCAGGTTCTGCAGGATGGAGAACTGGCTGCACCGCTCGTACACATGGATGCGGCGGTTCGGGTTCGTATGCCAGCGCAGGCCGCTGTCCTCGCCGCCGGGCAGCTGGAAATCACCATGCAGGACCTCCATATAGCTGTTCAGCTGGGTGATATCGGTCACCTCGCACTTTGCCAGCGGGCCTTCCCGGTTGGTCAGCAGCCGGTATTCAAACTCCATCACCGGCTCCCGGTGCAGGCCGTGACGGTCGCAGTAGCGGTGGTAGTAATCCTCGTCCTCCTCCGCGTAGCGCAGCAGGGCCAGATGGTAGCCCCGCCGCAGCACATGGTCCAGCGCTTCCATGGAGCCGGATTCCCGGATATGCACCCGCAGCTGCTGGCTGTCTGCCATCTGCTGCAAAAAATCCACCGTCGCGTAGGAAGCGTAGGTGGCGTGGGGCAGCACCACCCGCAGCTCCGCACAGCTGCTCTGCCTGCTGCGGGCGTCCAGATCCAGCCGGTCCACCTCGTCCAGCACCCGCTCTGCCTGCCGGATAAAATGCCGTCCCTGTTCGGTGGGGATCATGCCGGTGGACGAGCGCTCAAAGATACGGATGCCGTATTCCTCTTCCAGATTCTTGAGCGCCTTGCTCACATTGGGCTGGGCCGCATACAGCTGCTTTGCCGCCGCGCTCACCGAACCCCACTTGCGGATGGCCACCAGATAACGCAGTTCCGTAATATTCATGTGACTGCCCCCTGTTCCAAAAATCATTCCTATTTTATCAAGCCGGGCGGCCGGCTGTCAAGCCAAATGCGGTTGACGCGCCCCGCGCAGAGCTTTATAATAAAGTGGAATCACAAAAGGAGTTTAGCTGCTATGGAGACTACCTACCGCGTTCTGCGCATTGAAGAGCAGATGTATGGCTGCGAGGAGCTGCCCGCCGGTCAGCCGGTGCTGTGCGATGTCACGCTGGCCGATCCCGCCGGGGAGCGGCGCACCCTGCCCTACCCGGACAAAGAGCTCACCCGCCTTGGCATCGACGAGGGCAGCACGGTCGTCCTGACCGCAGACGGAACGCTGAAAAAGGCATAAACACAGGAGGAACTTATGAAAAAGATCGAAACCTCTGCCCTGATCGGTCTGGGCGCACTGGGCATCCTGTTCGGCCGCAAAATGCCCGGCGTGCAGGTCATTGCCGATGAGGACCGCATTGCCCGCTACTCTGCCGAACCGGTCGTCTGTAACGGCGAAGAATGCAAATTCTCTTACGTCACCCCCGCCGAGGGCAGGCCGGTAGACCTGCTTCTGGTAGCCGTCAAGGCCACGGTGCTGGAACAGGCCATTCAGGACATTGCAAAGTTCGTAGGGCCGGACACCGTCATCCTCAGCGTGCTGAACGGCATCACCAGCGAGGAACACATTGACGCAGCCTATCCCGGCCACACCCTGTGGAGCGTTGCCATCGGCATGGACGCCACCCGCACCGGGCGCACGCTGGTGTTCAATCAGGCGGGCAAGATCCAGTTCGGTGAGCGCAGCGGCGAAATGACCGACCGCGTGCAGGCCGTGGCCGACTATCTGGACGAGTGCGGCATTGCCAACGAGCCCTGCGGGGATATCCTTTACAAGCAGTGGAACAAGCTGATGGTGAACGACGGCCTGAATCAGGCCGCAGCCGCCTTTGACCAGCCCTACGGCGGCCTGCGCCAGCCCGGCGAAGCACAGGACATGATGCGCGCGGCCATGCAGGAGGTCATCCGGCTGGCGAACCTTGAGGGCGTGCCCCTGCCGCCGGACAACGATGTGAGGTTCATCGACGCCATGATGCCCACCTTCAACCCCGATGGCATGCCCAGCATGCGGCAGGATGTGCTGGCAAAGCGCCCCACCGAGGTGGAGGAGTTTGCCGGTGTGGTGCGCCAGCGGGCCAAGAAGTACGGGATGCCCACCCCTGCCAACGACTTTTTCTACACCCGCATCCGCGAGATCGAGGCGGGATATGACCAGTAAGGAGCCACCCATGCATACGCTTTATTTCACCCGCCACGGAGAAACCGTCTGGAACGTTGAAAACAAGATCTGCGGCATGACCGACAGCCCCCTCACCGAGCGGGGCCGACAGCAGGCCCGGGAGCTGGGCGAAGCCGTCAAAGCCAGCGGGGTGCACATCGATGAGATCCTGTACTCTCCCCTGTCCCGCGCCGCCGACACCGCCATGGCCATTGCCGAGGCCACCGGCCTGCCCGCTCGGTGTGAGCCGCGCCTGCGGGAGCAGTGCTTTGGCAAATACGAGGGCACGCCCCGCAACGGCGGCGAGTTCCGCGTTTCCAAGACCCACTTTGCCGACCGCTACGACGGCGGCGAGAGCATGATGCAGCTGGCCCAGCGCATCTATAACCTGCTGGACGAGCTGAAGGCCGACACCGGCAAGACCTATCTGCTGGTGGCCCACAACGGCATCGCCCGGGTGGTGCAGTCCTATTTCTACGACATGACCAACGAGGAATACGCAGCTGCGGGCATCAGAAACTGCGAACTGGTGGAATACCATTTTGAATAAAGTTTCTTCAAAATCTTGCACGGCCTCGCCCTCTCCGTCACGCCTTGCGGCGTGCCACCTCTCCCAAAGTGAGAGGCTTTGGCATTACGGTCAACTTTCTGGTTCTGCCAAGGGCTCTCCCTTTGGGAGAGCTGTCGAACAAATGTGAGACTGAGAGGGCGAGCCCGTTAACAAAAAAGAATCTGCAACTGTCAGCCTGAACTTCGGGCATCACAATTGCAGATTCTTTCTTTTTATGTCTTATCCTTTATACAGCCCAAACAGCTTGAGCAGCTTCTGCCAGAAGGTCAGGGTCACAGCTGCCGGTTCCGGCTGGGCTGCCGGGGCCGGGGCTGTGATGGCAGTGGTCTGCAAAGCAAACTGTACCGCGCTCACCTCGGTGTTCTCTGCCGAGGTGAAGCTCTGCACCTCCCCGCCGCCGGAAAGGCTGTTCAGCAGGCTGTCCAGCTGGGCACCCATGTCGATGCCGGAAACGCTGCTGCGCAGCTCGCCGGTGCCGCCGGTCAGCTGAGACGCCCCCTCCGCCAGCTGCGCAACGCCCGCTTTCAGCTGGGCCACGCCGTCGGTGTAGGCGTTCAGGCCGTCGTCCAGCTGGACATACTGGGCGGCAAGCTGGTTCACGCCGTCGGTGAGCACCGAGAGATTGCCCAGCATCCCGGTCAGTACACCGGCCAGCTGACGCACACCGGCGTCAAACTCGCCGTAGCTGCCGTTCAGGGTGCTGCTGCCCTCGTGCAGCTGGGCGATGCCGCCGTTCACGGTGTCCAGATAAGTCTGCATGGCGTCGATGTTGGCGGTGGAGCCCTGCAAAAGCAGGATCACATCCTTGAGCTGCGGCATCATCCACACCATGCCCTGCAGCTGCCGGATGGCCTTGGCGTTGCCCTCCTTCACCACATCCAGATCAAGGCCGTTCTCCCGGAGGATGGCCTTGTAGGCTTCAAAACTCACCTGCTGTTCCAGCTGTGCCGCGCCCTCATCCAGCCGGGCAATGCCGTCCCGGATCTGGGTGGAGGCGTCCAGCAGGGTGTTCAGCTCGTCGGTGGAGGCCGAGATGCCGTTCAGTGCGGTCTGCATCTGGGTCAGGGCGGCACGCACCCGGGCTGAGCCGCCGGTCAGAGCGGCAGAATTGCCGTTCAGGGTGTCGATGCCCGCCTGCACCTGCGCAATGCCGTCTGCCAGCGCGTTGGCACCATCGTCCAGCTGCACGGAACCGCTCTGCAGCTGTTCCAGCATCCCGGTCAGGTCCATATCCCCGAGATCGAGGTTCAGGTTCAGCCGCACGCCGTTCAGGGAAACGGCGTCCATGGCAAAGTCCGTCACATCGGCGGTGACGGTCACATCGCTGTCCGCGCCCGGCAGCAGGATGTAGGAGAGCTGCTTTTTGCTGCCCACATTCGCCACCGTAGCGCCCGGCGCGCTGATGTTCCGGGCAAGCTCGGTGTCCAGACTCATGGTCACCTGCAGCGCGTAGTCGTCAAAAAAGCTGCCGGTGCAGTCCGGGTTTCGGCTCACCTGCAGCCGGATGGAAAGCGCACCGCTTTTGCCGCCCAGCTCGTCGGGGCTGATCTCTGCCCCGTCCAGCGTATAGGTCAGCTTTACCACCCACGGCAGGGCCGTGGCGGCGTCCATGGTGCCCTCATAATAGAGCTTGCCGTCCTCGGTCACATGCACCGTGACTGTATCGCCGCTCTGCTCCACGGCATCGCTCGTGGTCATGTTGCGCACGGCAGTGTAGCTGCCGTGGTCCGCAACGGTATCCCCCGCCTGCACGGAAAAGCTGTTCACGGCGTACACGCCGGTCACAGCACCGGAGGCCGTAAGGTTTGCATAAATGACCTCTTCCTTGGCAGCGGAGGCTGCTGCAAAAGCCGGCAGACTGCTGCCCGCCAGCAGGCAGCCTGCCAGTGCCAGCGCCGACACCCGGCGCACAAATCGATGTTTCATCTCGGTCAAGCCTCCTTCGGCTGTTTTTTCTTTTTTATAATGAGCGGGTCGGCCAGATACAAAAAGCCCGGCAGTGCCGAAAGCACGATGGCCAGCGACACCAGACTGCCCACGCCCAGAAAATTGCCCAGCTGGCCCAGCAGCTGGTTTGTGGAAATGGCTCCCATCAGGAAGCCCACCACCGCCATGGCGCTGCCGGTGGTGCTGACCGAGGTGGTCACGGCGGACACCGTGGCCGCAACGGCTTCTTTGCGGCCCAGCGTCTCGCGGAACTCCTGATAGCGGTCGGAGAAGAGGATGGCGTAATCCACCGTAGCGCCCAGCTGCACCGAGCTGATGATGAGGTAGGCAATGTAGAACACGTACTGGCCCCGGAAGTACGGGATGGCCAGATTGATCCAGATGGCGGTCTCGATGCTGAGCACCAGAATGATGGGCAAAAGCAGCTGGCGCTTCATGAGGAGCAGGATCAGGAACACCGCGCCGATGGCCAGCAGGTTCACCTTGACCATGTCGGCCGTGATGGTGTCCATCAGGTCATAGGTGCTCACGCCCTGACCGGCCAGATAATAATTGTCCGGGTAATATTGCTGCACCGTAGCGCGCACCCGCTCCACCAGCGCAAAGGCCCCATCGCCCTCGGTGTCGGCGTCCACGGTCAGCACCATGCGGGTGTAGCCGCCGGAGACCAGCAGCCCCAGCGTGTCCCCGGGCACGAACTCCGGCGGGATGGACGCGCCTGCGTTGTCCACATAGGAAAGGATGCCGGTCACCTCCGGGATGGCGTGCAGTGCATCCGAAAGCTTTTGCTGCGTGGCGGTGTCGCCCTCCGGCACCAGTACAACGTAGGTGTCGCTGCGGCCAAAGGTCTCCTCGATGGCGGCGGTGTCCGCACCCAGACGGGTGTTCTCGCCAAACATGTGGGCGGCACCGTAGTAATACTGGTTCGAGTTGGAGGCCAGATAGCTGGGCACCATCAGGATGACCAGCACCAGTGCCATGGGCAGCATGATACGGGCCACAAAGCGGCCGAACTTGTCAAAGCTGGGCAGCAGGGGCCTGTGGTGGGTCTTATCCATCCACTTATAGCACGCCAGCGTCAGCGCGGGCATGAAGGTGAACACGGTGACAAGGCTCAGCACCACGCCCTTTGCCAGCGCAAGGCCCAGATCCGGGCCGATCTGGAACTGCATGAGCACCAGTGCCAGAAAGCCGATGACGGTGGTCAGGCCGCTGGACAGGATGGAGCCGGTGGATCTGCACAGGGCGTCCACCATGCACTCCTCCGGGCTGGCACCGGGGTTCTCCGCCCGGCACTCCGCAAAGCGGTGGATCAGGAACACCGAGTAGTCCAGCGACACCGCCAGCTGCAGGATGCTGCCCGCCGCATTGGTGACAAAGGAGATGGTGCCGAAGATGAGGTTCGTGCCGTTGTTGAGCAGGATGGCCGCCCCCAGACCCGTCAGCACCAGCAGCGGCTCCGCCCAGGAATCGGTGGTCAGGATCAGGATGAACAGCACATACACCACCGCGATGGCGGCGATCTTTGCCACCTCGGTCACGGTGGAGTTGGTGGCAACGGCAGTGGAGACCGCCGCGCCCTCCAGCGCGTTGCCCTCCCCGATCAGCTCCCGCACGGCAGCCACGGCTTCCAGACGCTTCTCGTCCTCCACTGTCACGGTGAACAGGGCGCAGCCATCCTTATAATAGCTCTCCACCGTGGCGGTGTCCTGCATCTGCAAAGGCACTGTCACATCCAGACTGTCGTCCAGCCATGCAACGGAGGACACTCCATCGATAGCGGCAAGCTTTTCCTTGTACTCCAGCGCCTGCGGCACCGTCACATCCCGCACCATGACCCGCATGTTGGGGATGCCGCCGGTGAAAGCACCGTTCATCACCTCGATGGCGGTGGTGGAGGGGGATTCCGGCGGCAGATAGTCGTTGATATCATAATCCACCTGCACCCGGCTTGTGGCAGCCATGCTCAGCACAGCCGCCAGTGCAAACACCGCCAGCACCAGCCTGCGGCGGCGCACGATGGCGGTATAAAAACGTTTCATCAAAACAGGAGTTCTCCTTTCCGGATCCATAAAAAAACTTTTATCATTCTAACAGGTTTGATAAACGTTGGGAAGAGACAGTTTATGAATTTTGGCCCCGAATGCCGATTTTTTTGGTTTTTCTGCCTTGACAACAAAAATAAATTCTGATATGCTCTTTTTTGGTTCATCGGAGGACCGTTTTCAACGTAATTTGAAACGGGCCGGATAAGATGCCGTGCAGACAGCGCCCCGCCGGAGGTTTCGTTGCCGTAGTGACGAAGCAGATCGAGGCAGGGCGTGCACTCGCGGACATTTATCCGGCCCGTTTTTGCACCTTGTGCAGAAAGGAGGACGCCATGTCCAAGCAGCGGATCCAGCTTTCCGACCATTTCACCTATTCCCGCCTTTTGCGGTTCGTACTGCCCTGTATCGGCACCATGCTGTTCACCTCCATCTACGGCATCGTGGACGGCCTGTGTGTCTCCAACTTTGTGGGCAAAACGGCCTTTGCGGCGGTCAACCTCATCATGCCGCTGCCCATGCTGCTGGGCACCATCGGCTTTATGCTGGGCACCGGCGGCAGCGCCATCGTGGGCATTACGCTGGGCGAGGGCGACCAGAAAAAAGCCGACCGCTATTTCACCCTGTTCCTGCTGGCGGCTCTGGTCTCGGTCAGTGTGCTGGCAGTGCTGGGCATTGTGTTCCTGCGGCCCATTGCCGTGCTGCTGGGCGCAAAGGGAGAGCTTTTGGACTACGCGGTGCGCTATGGACGCATCCTGATGGTGTCCCTGCCCACCTTTGCGCTGCAGAATATGTTCCAGAGCTTTTTTGTCACCGCCGAAAAGCCGCACCTCGGCTTCTGGTTCACCGTGGGTGCAGGCTGCACCAACATGGTGCTGGATGTGCTGATGGTGGGCGTCTGGGGCTGGGGCGTGGAGGGCGCTGCCATTGCCACCTTTATCAGCCAGCTGGTGGGCGGCGTGCTGCCGGTGTTCTACTTCATCGACCGCAGCAACACCAGCCGCCTGCACCTGTGCCAGACGAAAGTTTATGGCGGCGTGCTGCGGGACGCCTGCATCAACGGCTCTTCCGAGCTGATGACCAACCTTTCCATGTCGCTGGTCAATATCCTGTATAACTTCCAGCTGCTGCGTCTGGCCGGTGAGAATGGCGTGGCCGCCTACGGTGTCATCATGTACGCGGCCTTCCTGTTCGTGGCGGTGTTCGTGGGCTATGCCGTGGGCAGTGCGCCCATCGTCAGCTTCCACTACGGTGCCCGCAACCACGCCGAGGTGCACAATCTCTACCGCAAGAGCCTGCGGCTCATCGCCGTGGTGGCTGTGACCCTGACGCTGGCTTCCATGTTCATCATCCCCTGTGTAGCGCGCGTTTTCGTGGGCTACGACGCGGAGCTACTGGCCCTGACCAGCCGGGCCTTCCGGCTGTATGCGCTGAGCTTCCTCATCATGGGCTTCAACGTGTATGCATCTTCCTTCTTCACGGCGCTGGGCGACGGCGTGACCAGCGCACTGATCTCCTTTTTGCGCACGCTGGCGTTTCAGGTGCTCGCCATTCTCCTGCTGCCGATGCTGCTGGGCATCGACGGCATCTGGCTGGCCGTCACCGCCGCCGAGCTGGCGGCTCTGGCCGTGAGCGCCGCCATGCTCCTTACCAAGGACAAGGTGTTCCATTACCGAAAGGCCTGATAAGATCCCCTGCTTTCTGCGAAACGGCGAAAAGCAGGGGATTTTTTTGGTGATTCTGGCTCTGCCGCTGCAGGGCAAATCGTGTTAGAATGGACACAGCTTCTTATTCACTGTTTTACGAGGGATCATTATGACATTGTTTTTGACCAGCAGCCCCAGCGGCTGCCCCTTTGAGCCGGGCCCTGCAGTGCCGGTGCTGGACACCCGCAACCACTTTGTGGCAAACCTGCGGGCCGTCTGGCCGGACCACGCCGTGCTGGGCCTTGCCATTGCGGCAGACCCCCATGCATACGAGCAGAACGACGAGATGTGCCGGGTGTTTGCCCAGAGCTTTGCGAATGCCCACCTGCCCCTGACGGCGCTCATTCCCTGCGACGCCCGCAACGCCGAGGAGATCGGTTCTCTTCTGTCCCAGAGCGGCTTTGTGATGCTGTGCGGCGGGCATGTGCCCACCCAGAACCACTTTTTTGCTCAGCTGGGCCTGCCGGGGCTTTTCCACGGCTACCACGGCATCGTGATGGGCGTGAGTGCCGGCAGCATGAACGCCGCCCACATCGTGTACGCCGCACCCGAGGAACCGGGCGAAGCCGCCGACCCCCATTACTCCCGCTGGATGAACGGCCTTGGTCTGACCGAGACCCGCATCCTGCCCCACTACCAGTTCATCCGGGATCATCTGCTGGACGGACAGAAGGTGGAGGACATCGCCCTTGCCGACAGCAAAAAGCGGCATTTTCTCGCTTTGCCGGACGGCTCGTATATCCTGTGCGCCGACGGTAGCGAGGCGCTGTACGGCAAAGGCTGGTACTTTGCGGACGGGATGATGGAAGAGATCAACGAAGATGAGGATGTGCTGCCGCTGAGATAATGGACAGATTCTCCCACAGGAAAGGCCCCCTATTACTATGTAATAGGGGGCCTTTCCTGTGGGTAAAAAAATCAAGAGTGGAACATCTTTTTCAAGATATGCCACTCTCTACAAAAGCTTTTGCTTTTCAATTGTAGAAGACATTTTATCAGAAGCTTAGGTGTTTGTCAATAGGTTTTTTATAACTTTTTCCTGAAATTTATAAACGCCTACGATCTTTGTATTTGTCCTAAAATATTCTTTATGCCGTACAGCTCTTCCTTCCAAAAATTCCTGGAGCTCCTCATAACGCTTTTTTCTGGAATTGACCGGCATCAGACAGTCGTATACATACAACAGCGTAATAAAGCTGTTTGTAAATTTGCAGTTCATATTGTTGACGCGCGATGTTTTAGAGATTTCCGGCATAGCTCCAATAAAGTTTGAAATTTCACTGTTCACCTGCTTTGTTGCATCGATTCTCTCTGTCATCTTATTCAGCAGGCAGTTACTGTGTGCCGATGCATTGCGGACATCCCGTACGGTGTTCATCAATGTTCTATTCACGATTTTTACGTTATATCGTTTCTCGCAGAAATAGCAGAAATACAGCAGGTCTCCAAATGAAATCAGTTCCACAAACACCCAGATGGGGAAATACGGGTAATACTTTGCAATCAGGTCCTTGCAGTACTCTCCAGCCTTATGCCTGCGTATCCCTTCCAGCACTCTCATCCCGCCTTCTTCTGCAAGAAAGCGGCGGACGATATCATATCCATCTTCCTGCGGGTCCTTTGTTGCAAGGTCCACAAGCCGAACTTTGATTGCATGTTCAATGTCCAGACACATTTCCAGCACCAAATGCCGCAAGTGCATATCCAGTCGAGACAACTCCTGCAAATATGCAAAATCCAGATTCTGGTACATTCCCTTCCGCTTGCCTTCTGCGCATTTTTCGTAGTTTGCGCGGTAGGCTGCAAGCTTCATGTAATAATTATTATTCTCCAGAAAATCCATTGCTTCTTTTTCAGAAGTCTCCCGGAATGTGATGCCTTTTTCTTTCATGTGCTCAATCAGCTCTTTGGTCGAAAGCATTGGCTTCATTCTGCATTTTCCTCCTCTCTATCCTTTTCAATCCGAATAAACGGTGCAATAGCATTGGCGTCGCCGTGGCGGACGATGGAGTAGGTGATGTCGCAGTAGGGCTGGATGGCGGTGCTCTTTTCCACGGTGGAGATGAGCAGCACCTGCAGCTGCAGGCGGCGGAACAGCTCCATCATGGGGCGGATGCGGTCGCTGGTCATCTTGCTGAAGGCTTCGTCCAGCAGCACAAGGCGGATGCTGTTCTCGCTCTTCTCATAGATTTGCAGCAGGCTGGCGCAGATGGCCACATAGAAGGGTGCCTGGTTCTCGCCGCCGGAGGAATCGCGGCTGACCCGGGACAGGTACGCCTGCTGGCCGGTGACCCGGTTGGTCACCTTGATATCGTAGTCCAGATAGGTGCGGTAATCCACATAGTCCGAGAGGGTGGTGCCGCCGGTGCGGCCCTCCTGCCGGGCGCGGGTGTTCTCGTCCACGTCCGCCATGATCTTTTCCATCAGCTCGTCCACCTGCCGCTCGTAGGCCGGGTCGGCGGTGGCGGCAAGGTTGTCCAGCGAGTCGCCCTCGGTCATCTGCTGGTTGCCCTTGTCCACGATGACCTGATAGAAGGCCGCCAGCTGCGGGTCGCGGCTGGGCTCCAGCTCAAAGCGGTAGACCTCCTCGCCGTAGGTCAGCTGCTCCATCACCTTGTTCAGCTCCCGGAACTGCCGCCGTGCGTTGAAGATATCGTCCTTCATGCGGAACAGGATATCCTTGCGGAAGCGGTCCTTGCAGTCCCGCTGGGCCTGTTCCAGACGGGCGGCATAGCGTTCCAGATCGATGCGCACAAGGCTCTCATGCTGGGCGCGGTACTGGTCCAGCCCCGCAAGGCCCAGCGGATAATCGCACACATAGTGCTCGTTGTAGGCCTTCTGGGCTGGTTCCAGCGTGCCGGTCAGATAGACGGCCAGCGCATCGTCCAGCTTGGCCTGCGCCTTTTCCGCAGCCTGTGCGGCGGCGCGGGGCTTATCCGCCGGGGCCAGCGCCAGCATCCGGGTGCGGGCCAGCGGCTCCACCAGCGGGTGCGCCGCAAAGAAGCTCCGGGCAGCATCGGCGCTCTGCTGGGCCGTCTCCCCTGCCTTTTTCTGCTCCGCTTCGCAGGAGGCGATCTGCTTTTCGCACACGCGGATGTCGCCGCCCGCCTGCTCCACGGCGGCGCGGGCAGTCTCCCACGCGGCTTCGCGGGCTTCTTCCTCCTTGTAAAGCTGCTGCAGCAGCGGGTTCTCGCGGCACTCGGTGAGCTTGGCTTCCTGCTCGGTCACAGCATTCTGTGCAGCAGTCAGGGCGGCACGGGCGTCCCACAAAGCAGCCAGCTCATCCAGCGCCGTGCCCCGCAGCAGGGTCTGGTACTGGTTATAGGCGGCTTTCAGGTTCTGTTCTGTCTGGGCGGCAGCACGGGCGCTTTCCCCCAGAGCTTCCAGCTCGGCCGCCAGCGCCCCGGCGCGGGCGCGGCGGGCGTCCAGACCGATGTACCGCTGGGGGGTGCGCAGCCGTTCCAGCCGGAAGGGATGGTGGCGCAGAAGGTCGCGGGTGGCACTGTCAGGATGCTGTTCCAGCGTATCGGGGGTGTCGCAGCAGACGATGCGGCCTAGAATGGTCTGGGCATACTGTGCAGCCAGCGGGTTTTCGCTGCTCACCTGCGCGGCAAGGCTGTCCGGGCCGTATTTGTCGGCGCGGCGGTTGGCCTTGCGGATGCCCGGGGTGTCCAGCAGGCTGATGGGCCCGACTTTGTCCTTCAGGGCCACAAAGGCGCTCTTGGCGGCTTCGTAGTGGGCGGGCGGCACAAGGATATCAAAGCGGCGGTCCCCAAGGCAGGCCTCCACGCAGTCCTGCCAGCTCTCGTCCTCCACGTTCAGCAGCTCGCAGAAAATTTTCGCGTCCGGCTGCATACCCCGGCTCTTCAGTTCGGCATTCACGGCGTCCCGCACCCGGGTGGCGGCATCGTCGTGGGGGTAGACCCACTTGCCGCCGGACACGGCGTCCAGCTCCGCACGCTTGCCGGTCTGCTCCCGGTGCAGGACGGCGGTGTTCTGGCGGGCGGCAAAATAGGCTTCTTCCAGCGGTTTTTCCTGCGCGGAGAGCCACGCCGTCAGCTGCGGCAGCTCCTCGGCGGTGAGCGTTTCGGCCCGGATGCCGGACGCAAAGCCGCTGCGGCGCAGCACCGCCAACAGGCTCTGGGTACGGGCAAGGGCGCTCTCTGCCTTTTCGGCTTTGCGTGCGGCGGTATCCAGCGCCGTTTTGCGGCGGGAAAGCTCCTCGGTCAGGGCATCCAGTGCCCGGCCCTCGCCGCTGGCGCTGGCGGCACCGTGGGCGGAAAGATAGGCTCGGCGGGCTTCCGCTTCGGCGTTTTTGGCGTCCGCATAGCGGGCGTTCAGCTGTTCCAGCTGGCGGCGTCCTGCGTCCAAATGCTCCTGCCAGACCGCCTGTTCCCCGCCGTCGGCAGCGGCGCGGGCCAGCAGCGCCGCGCCCCGGTTCACAAGGGTCTGGGTCTGCTTTTCGGCAGCTTCGCGGCCAAAGTTCACGATCTCTTCCAGCGCAGCGGCGCGGGTCTGGGCCTCGGCCAGCACGGCGTGCAGATTTTCCAGCTCCAGCCGGTCGCCCTGCAGCGCGTCCAGATCCAGCTCCGGCTGGGGCAGGATGTACTGGTACAAAAACTCCCGGAAGTTGGGGATCTCGTCCATGCTGGTGCCCATCTGGAACACCTCGTTGAACTTTTTGCCCAGCGGGCTGGACGCCCGCCCGATGCCCAGCGCACGGCAGATGCGGTCCCGCGCTTCGCTGGGGCTTCGGGTGTAGGAAAGGCGGCCTGTTTCGGGCTTGAAGTCCTCCTTGGCGCTGGGTGCGCCGGTGCGCGGGTCGATGAAGGGCAGCTGTTCCAGCGTGATGCCGTCCTCGGAGAGGTACCAGGTCTGGTCGCCGGGGTGCAGCTCCTGCATGGGGCCTTCGGACTCTACCCGCACCGCAATGACAAAGGGGGTGCGCTTGACGCTGTCCCAGAACTCGGCCCCGATATAGGCCACGGTATGGCCCGGGCGGCGGTAGGCGTTCTCGCCGCGCTGCTTGGCGTGGACAGAGCCCTGCAGGGTGCGTCCGCTCTTTTTATTGCCCAGCGCATTGAAATTGCGGTTGGTGGTCAGGCAGTAGCGGATGGCGTCCAGAATGGTGGTCTTGCCCACGGCGTTGACGCCGATCATATAGGTCAGGCGGGCGCAGTCAAAGGTGACGTTTTCAAAGTTGTGCCAGTTGATGAGTTTCAGCCGCTTGAGTTCGATCATTCTTCACCCTCCCCTGCTTCGTCTGCACGTTCGTATAAGCCAAGCTCTGTGCGGGTGCGCCCGCTCTCGGCGGCGGCATCCGCAAGGTCGGCGTCCGGCAGGGCCAGCAGCACAGTGGGAAATACTTCAATGCGGCTGTCCAGCCCGGTCAGGCGTCCCACAGGCCGCGCCAGATTGTACCGGCGCAGGGTGCGCATCAGGTTTTCCAGCGTTTTCTGGTCCAGACGGCGGGGCAGGTTCATCTTCTGCAGCTCGGTCTGCACCTCTTCCACCGTCACCAGCACTTCGTCGGCATTGACGGCAAGGCTCTCGCGCTTTTGCAGGTACAAAAGCCGCAGCACCAGCAGCAGGATGCTCTCGTATTTCAGCAGCCGGGCCTGACTGCCCTCGTGGCCGTTGACCAGCGCCGCCGCCTGCAGGGGTGCCGGGTATAGCAGCACCGAATAGCCCAGCGGCGCGAACACGGCGCGGACCTCATCCAGATGGTCCTGCACATAGAGATATTTCGCCCGCTGATCCTCCACGCTGCCCAGCAGAAAGCAGTGGTTCAGCAGGTAGTTTGCGGTTTCTTCCAGCATGTTAATGGTTGCCATTTTCTTCCTCCCTGCGGCGGGTGAGGACAAAGTCCTCAAAGCGGAAGCCGCCGCGCTCCACCCAATTGCCGGTGAGCTGAATGTCGTAGTCCCGGTGCGGCGACTGCGAGTAGGTGTGCAGGCCGATGATGCGGGCAAAATCGCCCGGGTATTCCTCTGCCAGCGCCGACGCGTTCACCTGCGGGCGGGCGGCAAGGGCCTGCCGGGCCAGCAGGGCCACGTTCTCCTCGGTGACGGCAAGGCGGGCGTAGTCCAGCAGCAGCTGCTGTTCTCTGCGCAGCTGTTCCGGGTCAAAGGCTTCGGTGCGTACAGGAGCCAGCGGTTCAGCGGTGCGCTGGGCGGCGGGCGGATAGAGGAATTTCTCCCCGAACACCGCCGCCGGATACAGGTGCAGCCGCTTTGCCACCGGGCCGTCGTCCGGTTCAAACAGCTGTTCCGGGGTGCGGATGTCCTCGGCGTAGCGGCGCAGCAGGGCGGTGACGCTGCCCTGCGACGAGCGGTCGCTCAGCAGCAGGAACTGTGCCCGCTGCACGGCCCGCTTGCGGTAGCGGATGTGGCTGGCGTCGATCTGGCGCATGAGCAGGCTCATCTCTTCCAGCGCGTCCCGCTGCTTCTGCAGCAGGGCCTTTACCCGGGGTGTGGCCTCGTTTGGAGCGCAGCGCTCCACCCGGGCGTAGTCCAGCGCCAGCCGGGGCAGCTGGTTTTCCTCGCAGTCGTCCAGCTCTTCTTCCAGATAGGCGCGGTAGTTGAACAGGTTATCACTGGTCTTGAAGCGGTGGTAGGCCGCCGCCACCACCTTTTCCTCGTACTGGTCGAACAGTTCCAGCACCTCCTGCGGGGTGCGGTTGCGGGTAAGACGGTCGATGTAGTGGCCGATGGAGGCGTTGAGTGCTCGGAGGGAGCGGTTCAGGGCGTCAAGGTCGGAATCCACCTCCCGCAGAACGTTTTCGTAGGGGCTTTTTTCCTGCCCGATGCCGCCCAGCAGCTGCCACGCTTTGTACAGCTTGCCGGTGTAGGTGACCACGCGGGGGTTCAGGATCTCTTCCAGCGCTTCCAGCAGCGGGGCCACCTCCGGAACAAAGGCAAGGGACGCTTCCCCCTCATAGCTGCCGGGGGTCTCTTCCAGCCAGCCGGTGCGGCGCAGCCGCAGCAGAAAGCCCACCGCCAGCGTGTGGGGGTCGCGGGTGGGCTGCTCGTCCTCATCGCCCGCACCGTCCGCGTCCAGCGCAAGGGGCTTTGCCAGCGCGGCAAAGTAATCTTCGGCACGGCTCACCGCCTCTGCCCGGGAGATGCTGTAGTCCGCCGTATGGCGGCATTCCTCCCAGAGCAGAAGCAGCAGTTCGGCATAAAACGCCCGGTTCGGCCCCGCCAGCGGGCGGAACAGCCGCGGGGACACCAGTTCAAACAGCTGCATGGAAACGTCCTTTCTGTCTTGGTTCGATACCTTTTTATTGTACCACAGCAGGCGGGGTTTGTCACAAAAAGGCGAAAAAAAGCCCCGCAGAGCGGGTGCTCTCCGGGGCGGGATGTGATTCAATTACTGTGCAGATCAACCTTCCACTCTAAAGCCGATAGCAACATAGGTCTTGCCGTTGATGGTCTTTACGCCAACGCCCAGCGCGGTAAACTTGGCTGTATTACCAACTTGCCCTCTCTTCATCTGAGCAAGGTTCAAAAAGGCCTTAATGGTCGTCTCGTCCGGCGTGATCGTTTCTGCCTTACCCGCCTCATAGGAGGACTTCACATACGCTTTGCCGTTGCTCTGGCTCACATCGTAACAAATCATTACCCAATTCTGGGTCTTTTCAGTCAGTTTTTCTTCCGCCCAAAGTTCATCCATGCTCAGAGTTTCTTTGCTGGCCATTGCTTCAATATGCTTGACAGCCAAATTCTTAATGGCGTCATCGTTTTTGAACTCCTTACCAAAAGCATCATTCAGTTTTGCCATATAGACCTGCTCGGCCTTGGCTTCAAACTTCGCGGTGGCTGCATCGTTGCCGGTACCGCCGCACGCGGTGAGCATTGCCAGTGCCATGATGCCGGCCAAAAGCAGGGAGGTCAGTTTTGTAAGCTTCTTCATAGGGTACTTCCTTTCTTTGGCGCCGAATGCGCAACTGCTTTCTTATACTATAAGCATAACAGATATTTTCCGGCGTGCAAGCGTTATTCACGCTGTTTTCAGGGGCATTCACGCAGAGCTGCCAAAGTTTTTTCGCCGTTTTTGTAAAGGGTGCACAAGGGTTGACCCTCTCCGTCATCGCTGCGCGATGCCACCTCCCCCGAAAGGGGGAGGTTTTACTCTGCTTACCGCCAGATAGCGAAAAGCTCCCCCTTTCGGGGGAGCTGGCACGGCGTAAGCCGTGACTGAGAGGGTTCACGCAAAAAAGCCCCGGAGAGCGGGAGCTCTCCGGGGCGGGATGTGATTCAATTACTGTGCAGATCAACCTTCCACTCTAAGGCCGATAGCAACATAGGTCTTGCCGTTGATGGTCTTTGCGCCAACGCCCAGCGCGGTAAACTTGGCTGTATTACTAGCGTGCGCTTTTATCCGAGCAAGGCCCAAAAAGGCCTTAATGGTCGTCTCGTTCGGCGTGATCTTTTCTGCCTTATCCGCCTCATAGGAGGACATCACATACCCTTTTTCGGTGACGTCGTAGCAAATCATTACCACATTCTGGGTCTTTTCATCCAGTTTTTCTACCTTCCAAAAATCATTCTGGCCCAGATTTTCTTTGCCGGCCATTTCTCCAATATAATCGACAGCCGACTTCTTAATGTCGGCATCGTTTTCGAACTTCTTACCATAAGTCTCATTCAGTTTTTCATTCAGTTTTGCCATATAGGCCTGCTCGACACTGGCTTCAAACTTCGCGGTGGCTGCATCGTTGCCGGTACCGCCGCACGCGGTGAGCATTGCCAGTGCCATGATGCCGGCCAGAAGAACAGCCACAAGACGTTTCATCTTTTTCATGTTAGATTCCTCCATAATAAAATAAACTACAGGCCTTTTCCGCGTCCCAAACGCCCGGACGGCCTATGTTTATTTTACAACACACACACCCCCGTGTCAATATGCAGACTGCCTATCGTTTCCAATCATTTTTGAGCCAATACGTCAGTTTGTTGGATACAAAAAGCCCCGGGGAGCGGGGTGCTCCTCGGGGCAAGTCAATTCTTCAATTTTGCGAATTAAGCTTTATCCGGCACAGAAATTTCCATTGCTACTGCTCCGTAGGTTTTGCCATTGATTACTCTAGTGGCAATACCGACTCTCTTAAGTGCCCGCGCAGCTTTTACAATCTCAGCATCAGAACTATCTGTGGTAATATCTTTATTTATGGACTCGGGGGTGATTTCTTTTGCCTGACACACACCCTTATCGGGTTTGCCCTCCGTTCCTACGCTAATCATTATAACTGTTGCAGGTTTTCCATCAGCATCTAACGTTACAGTAGAAGTGTTTGCATCATTATACGCAATCGTGCCATCTTCGTTGATTTTCGCCAACTGAGCCAGAGCTCTGTTACGCAGGTCGGTATCATTTTCCAGTTTTTCTGCATTCTCGCCACGGAGAACGTTAATCGCTGCGATGTATTTGTTTTCAAATTCCTCGCCAATCGTGGATGTACCAGAACCACTGCCACCGCCGCACGCGGTGAGCATTGCCAGAACCATCACGCCGGCCAGAAGGGCGGCTGCGAAACGCTTGAACATTTTCATTGTAATGTTCCTCCTGCTTTCAAATTCTGACGGTTTGGGCGACCCCAAATCGCTTTACCCGTCTGAATTTATTTTAGCCATACCCCCCCCCCGCATGTCAACAGGCATATCGCCCAAATTCCGCCGTTCTTTTTGGCAATTGTCCCCAAACACAAAAGCCCCGGAGGGCGGCCTTGCAGCCACGCTCCGGGGGAAAAAGGTGAGGAGTTTTTTACTTATTGGGGTTATTAACACGGATGGAAAGACCAATATAGCTCTGCTCGTTGTCGGTTATGACCACAACACCAACATTCGACCAAGTGCCGTTCTGCTTCACATTGGCTTTGACATTGTTCGAGACCTTTGTGGAGTTTTCAATGGCCTTCAGCAGACTGCTCAGAAGCGTATCGCTGTAAGTATACTTTGCGGTAACGGTGATGATCAGATAATCGTCCTTCTCGCCTTCCACATCGACATCACCGACAAACTTATGATTGCCGAGTTGGAACGCGCCATTAAGCTGCTCCTTCAGATGCCTTTCAGCCACTGCGCGGAGCTCTGCGTCATTGGTCGCCTGGATGCCCTTCGCCTGACTGATCTGGGCCAGTACTTTCTGCTCTTCGGTTGGGCTGCCGCCACCGCCGCTGCAGGCGGTGAACAGGAGCATGGTCAGCGCGCCTGCCAGAAGCAGGGCAACGATCTTGGAAAGCTTCTTCATAGGGTATCCTTCCAGTCTGATGATTTTGTGGATATGTTTCGCAGTTCAGAAGGCAGTTCCCCCTTCGGGGTGCTCCTCTTGCCTTGATTATATCCAACTGGAGTCGGAATTGTCAATGGGGAAGTTTCCCAAAAACAGGAAGGCTTCTTCGTGAAAAAGGCACGAAAACAGGTGCTATTTGTTGCGGTATTGTAATTGTTGTACCGGACTTCGCAAAGAATCTTTGCCGTCTGACATTTCCTGCCAGACACCGGAGACGGAACCCTGTTTTTGCGGCAGAGACCGCCCGCTTAAATTTGGACGGATGTTGTGGGCTGGGCGCTGCCGCCGCGGCTCCCCAGACGGTACTTGAAATCCCCGTAGCCAAAGTGCGCCAGACGCCGGAGCGTCCCATCCGCGCACAGTTGCCAGATGTCCGGCAGGGGCATCCCGTTGAAGGTGTTGTTCTTGCAGGTGGAATAGATGGCCATATCGCCGAAGATGAGCCGCTGCCCCTCGGTGAGGGGGGCGGCAAAGCTGTAATCGCCGATCACATCCCCCGCAAGGCAGGTGGGCCCGCCCAGACGGACGGTGCAGGGCTTCTCCCCCGGTTCGCCCGCGTCCAGCAGCGGCGGGCGGTAGGGCATCTCGATGACGTCCGGCGTGTGGCAGGCGGCAGACAGATCCAGAATGGCAAGGCTGGTGTCGCCGTTTTGCAAAGTGTCCAGCACCGTGGTGACGAGATAGCCCGCGTTCAGCGCCCATGCCTCGCCCGGTTCCAGATACACCTGAACGCCGTATTTTGCCTGCATCCCGGTGATGCATTTTTCCAGCAGGGACAGGTCGTAATCCGGGCGGGTGATGTGGTGCCCGCCGCCGAAATTGAGCCATTTCATGCGGGGCAGAAGGTCGCCGAAGGCGGCTTCCACCGCCGGGAGCGTCTCGGCCAGCGCATCGGCGTTCTGCTCGCACAGGGTGTGGAAGTGCAGGCCGTCCAGCAGGGCGGGCAGCTCCGGATGCTGCTGCAGGGCGGCATCCCACTGGGCGCGGGTGGTGCCAAGGCGGCTGCCCGGGGCGCAGGGGTCGTAGATCTCATGGCCGTCCTGCGTGGAGCGCTGCGGATTGATGCGCAGGCCCACGCTTTTGCCTGCCGCCTTTGCCGCCGGGCCGAACTTTGCCAGCTGGCTGGGCGAGTTGAACACGATGTGGTCGGCGTACTGCAGAAGCTCCGGGAACTCGTCCGCCCGGTAGGCCGCGCAGAACACATGGTTCTCCTTTTCCGGCAGTTCTTCCCGGCCAAGGCGGCTCTCGTACAGGCCGCTGGCTTCGGTGCCTGCCAGATAGGGCGCCAGCACCGGGTAGAGATCAAAGTTGGAAAAGGCCTTCTGCGCCAGCAGAATTTTGCAGCCGGTGCGCTGCTGCACCCCCAGCAGAATTTCGCCGTTGCGGCGCAGCTGTGCTTCATCCAGCAGATAGCAGGGCGTGGGCAGAGAGGCCAGTGCTTCGTCCGTCAGGTTTGCAAGGCCCGCAAAGGGCGGGCGGCTGTCGTGCACCTGCATCAGTCCACCAGAGCCGGGCTGTGGCTCTCGGAACGGGGCAGGCCGTACTTGTCCAGAGCGTCCAGATACGGGTCCGGATCAAACTCTTCCACGGTGTGCACGCCCTTGGTAGTCCACTTGCCGGTGAGCAGCATCAGTGCGCCGCACATGGCAGGCACGCCGGTAGTGTAGCTGATGGCCTGACTGCCCACCTCCTTGTAGCACTCCTGATGGTCGCAGACATTGTAGATGTAGTAGGTCTTTTCCTTGCCGTCCTTTTTGCCGGTGAAGATGCAGCCGATGTTGGTCTTGCCCTTGGTGC
>OOAZ01000723.1_pt1 | contig 27058 bp, 21 predicted proteins | sample 1671221 | NCBI WGS metagenome assembly OOAZ01 (sample SAMN06348134, study PRJEB24527) | human gut metagenome | biome: human gut; feature: ankylosing spondylitis patient; material: feces | host: Homo sapiens | place: China | collected 2015-10
AGGAAGCGTAACGATTGCAAGAGTATCAAAATATGAAGTAAGCCAGGTGGGAGATGAGGTGGAATTTACCTTTATGCCACATAAGATGCATTTCTTTGATAAGGAAACAGAGCAGGTGATCGGAGCAGAATAATTTAGAATAAAAGAGGAAGAACGTATGCTTGAAAAAGCCAATGAATATATCAGACGGAATCACATAGATGAAAAAGAAAAATCATTATTCCATGTGACACCGGAAACAGGATGGATGAATGACCCGAATGGTTTTATTTATTTCAAAGGTCTGTATCATTTGTTCTATCAGTGCTTTCCTTATGCACCGCAGTGGGGAAGAATGCACTGGGGTCATGTTGTCAGCAAAGATCTTGTAAGCTGGGAAAATCAGGGAATAGCGCTGTATCCAAGTAAAACAGATGACAGAAGTGGGTGTTTTTCTGGAACAGCTGTTGAAAATGATGGGAAGATGCAGCTGTATTTTACCGGAGTAAATTATCTGGTTGAAAATCCTGAGAATATCAATCACTGTGTAGATGAGCAGTTTGTATCCGCACAGCTGATGATCACTTCTGAGAATGGATTTGATTTTGATAACATTGGGGATAAGAAAACAGTTCTTCCGGTCATCCATGATGCAAAAACCGGTGATGCGAGACATACCCGAGATCCGAAGGTCTGGAAAAATAGCGACAGATGGTATATGATGCTTGGAAGCACAATTGAAGATAAGCAGGGAAGACTTCTGTTCTTTACTTCAAAAGATGGCGAATCCTGGAAATATAAAAACTCTGTTACCAAAGAGAAATTTGGCTGGATGTGGGAATGCCCGGATTACTTTGAAGTGGACGGAAAACAGATAGTAATCTTTTCACCAATGGGATTTCTGAAAGACGGAAAAGCAGATGATGCACAGGCGGTCTGTATGCAGGTGAAATTTGATGAGAAAACATGTCAGATGGAACTTCCGGATGAGTACCAGCTTATGGACTATGGAATGGATCTTTATGCACCACAGAGCACCCTCGATGAGGAGGGAAGAAGAATCCTGACTGCGTGGCTTCGCATGCCGGAGCCGGTGGATGGGAAATGGCAGGGAATGATGTGTATTCCAAGAGTTGTAGAAGCGAAAGAGAATCACATTTATTTTCGTGTCCATCCGAATATTCAGGCAGCATATACAAGAGAAATCTCCGCACCGTATGAAGCAGATGAAAGCGGATATCGTGTAAGATTTTCTCTGAAAGATGGTGAAAAGGTAAACATTGGCGGATACATTATTTACAGAGAAGGCAGCAGGATTTGTACTGACAGAAGCAGCCTCTACAGAAAATTTACGAATCACAGAGTACAGTTTACAACACCTGAATTAAAAGAAGGATTTGAGCTTGAAGTATATGTAAACCCGAACCAGATTGAAGTCTTTGTAAATGACGGTGAAGCGGTAATTTCCAATACCGTGTATGATCTGGGCAAAGAAATAGAGACAGATGTAAAAATGAGAATAGAAACTCTGGAAAAATAAAGAACTCCGGTCATGAAGAAATTCTTGAGTATTATCATCTGAAAAAGGAATATATGCTTATTTTCAATTTCAACAAAAACGGGAAAGCAGGCATCAGAGAAGTTACTCATGATAATAAAAATCTGACAGAAGCTATGGCTTGAAACTGATGGGGATGGAGAAAAGAACATTTTTCTCCATCCCCATTTTATGTCACGAATCTGATATTTTCAGCTTGTATTTTGTATATTCAAAATATGATATAGGGTATAGTGTAAGAAAAATCAGGCGAAGAATAGCTGGAACAGGAGATGAGAGATATGAGATATGGATATTTTGATGAAGCAAAAAAGGAATATGTGATCACACGTCCGGATACACCGGCACCGTGGGTAAACTATCTTGGCTCACCAGAGTATGGGGCAATCGTTTCAAATAATGCAGGAGGATACAGTTTTGCAAAATCCGGAGCAAATGGAAGAATCCTGAGATATATTTTCAATCAGTTTGATCAGCCGGGACGGTATATTTACCTTCGCGATAATGAAAGTAAAGATTACTGGTCTGCATCCTGGCAGCCGGTAGGCAAAGATCTGGAGACGTACAAAAGTGAATGTCATCATGGAACAGCATACACAAAAATGATGGCAGATTACAGTGAAATTCACTCAGAAGTAAGATATTATGTGCCGTTGGAACGGTCTTATGAAGTATGGAGTCTGGCAGTAACAAACTATTCTGAGAAAAAACGTGAACTTACAGTGACAGGATATGCGGAATTTACCAATAACAGCAATTATGAACAGGATCAGGTAAACCTTCAGTATTCCCAGTATATCACACAGACTGTTTTCAGAGGAAACCGTATACGTCAGATGATCCACGCAAACCTGGATCGTCTGGAAGAAGGTGAAAACATTGATAACAAAAATGTATTCAACAGATTCTTCGGACTGGCAGGAGCTGACGTGAATTCCTGGTGCGGAGACAAAGAAAGCTTTCTCGGAAGATATCACGGATATAACAATCCAGAGGGCGTGATCACGGGAAAACTCAGCAATAAGGGAAATTATAATGAGAATAGCTGTGGAGCACTTTCAACAGTTTTAAGCCTTGCTCCGGGGGAAACAAAAGAAATCGCTTTTCTTGTTGGAATGAAAGGTGATGCAGAAGCGGGCGAGATCGTGGAGCATTACAAAAACTGCCAGGATGTATGTAAAAGAGAATTGGAAGAACTGATCGAATACTGGCATGGTCAGCTTTCTCACTTCCAGATCAGAACCCCAAGTCCGGAATTTAATACCATGATCAATACATGGAATGCATACAACTGTTTTATGACCTTTATCTGGTCACGGGCAGCTTCTTTTACCTACTGTGGACTCCGCAATGGATATGGATATCGCGATACAGTTCAGGATATTCAGGGAGTGATTCATCTGGCACCGGAGATGGCGGTGGAAAAAATCCGATTCATGCTTTCAGCACAGGTGGATAACGGCGGTGGACTTCCGCTTGTAAAATTTACACATAACCCGGGACATGAAGATACTCCGGACGATGCTTCCTATGTACAGGAAACAGGACATCCGGCTTATCGTGCAGATGATGCGCTGTGGCTTTTCCCTACAGTCTATAAATATGTTTCAGAAACAGGCAATGTGGCATTCATGGATGAAGTGATTCCGTTTGCAAACAAAGGTGAGGCAACCGTATATGAACATCTGAAACGTGCAATTGCATTTTCTGAAAATCATCTTGGAAAACATGGAATGCCGGCAGGTCTTTATGCAGACTGGAATGACTGTCTCAGACTTGGAAAAGATGGAGAATCAACTTTTGTAGCACTGCAGTATTATTATGCAATGACGATTCTCAGAGAATTTGCAGAATACAAAGAGGATAAAGAATATATTGAATATCTTAACGAAAGTCAGAAGAAACTTGGAAAACTGATCCAGGATCTCTGCTGGAATGAAGACCGCTTTATCCGTGGATTTACAGAAGATGGAGCTGTGATTGGAAAGCGCACAGATCCGGAAGCGAATATGTGGCTGAATCCGCAGAGCTGGGCGGTGATCAGCGGTCTTGCAGACGATGCACAGGCAGATCTTGCACTGGATATGGTTTATAAGAGACTGAATACAGAATATGGAGCAATCCTGATGGATCCTCCATATCATGCTCATGCATTCGAGGGTGCACTGGCTGTGATCTATAATGCAGGAACCAAGGAAAATGCAGGGATTTTCTCACAGTCACAGGGATGGATCATTCTTGCAGAAGCTCTGAGAGGACATGGAGAGAGAGCTTTTGGCTACTTTATGGAAAATGCGCCTGCGGCACAGAATGACAGGGCAGAGATCCGAAGGCTGGAACCATACTGCTATGGACAGTTTACAGAGGGAAAAGCAAGCCCGAATTTCGGACGCTCTCATGTACACTGGCTGACAGGAACAGCATCTACCGTTATGGTAGGGTGTGTAGAAGGTATCCTTGGTATGCGTCCTGACTTTGGCGGACTGCGAATTGCACCATCTGTTCCGAAAGAATGGGATAAATTTGAAATTGATAAAGATTTCCGCGGATGTAAACTTCATATTACAGTCCATAATCCGGGACACGTGGAATCTGGTTTCAAGAAGATGATCGTCAATGGAGAAGAACTGGGAGAAAATTATATTCCTCAGGAAAAGCTTACAGAGATTACAGAAGTAGAACTGTTCATGTCATAAAAAGGAGACAGCATGAAATATATAAAATTTCAGGATAAAAAAGGAACGTTTACCATTCAGAGTCCGGAAAACTACAGTGGTCTGTATTTTCCGCTGGCGGGTGATGGGGGACTGAAATCCAGTATCACTCCGAACCTTGGAGGAGACAGCAAGACAGATCAGAACCATTTTCTTTTGGAACCGGTAAGTATTGAAAATCTTCACAATAATCGCAGTACCAGAAATTTCTGGTGTCGTATAGAAGGTAAGGGATGCTGGTCTGCAACGGGAATTTCAGCAGAGCAGGAATTACAGAAATTTACAGAAGCTCAGGATAAAAGCATTCTGGAAGCCGGTTTTATGTGGCAGAAAGTGACCAGAACTTCTGCAAAATATGGTCTTCAGTCAGAAATCACTTCTTTTGTTGATGTGGACGGAGCAGCAGAGATTGAACTGGTCAGAATAAAAAATATATCTGAAGAAGTGACAAAAATAACTCCGATCGCTGCAATACCACTTTATGGAAGAAGCGCGGACAATATTCGAGATCATCGTCATGTGACATCGCTTCTTCACAGAATCAATACAACAGAATATGGTGTGGAAGTCACACCGGTTCTGTCTTTTGATGAAAGAGGTCATCAGAAGAATCATACCACCTATTTTGTATATGGATATTCAGAAAAAGGCGATGCGCCGGAGGCGTTTTATCCTACTGTGCAGGAGTTTATAGGAGAGGGCGGTACCTATCTGAATCCAGAAGCAGTAAGAGAGAACAAGCCAGGCAGAAAGGCAGGAAGCAGAGCTGAGGGAAAAGAGGCAATGGGAGGCATCCGCTTTGCGGATGTTGAGCTAAAGCCGCAGGAAACAGCAGGTTTTATCATACTGGCAGGACTGACAGAGAAGAAAGAGAGTATTGCCAAAACTGTCGCAAAATACAGGACAGAAGAACAGGTGGAGAACGTTCTTGAAGAGGTGAAATCCTACTGGCAGAAAAAAGTAAATGTATCTTATGAAACCGGTGATGCAGATGCTGATAACTATATGAAATGGATCAGCTTTCAGCCGGTACTGCGAAGAATCTATGGCTGTTCTTTTCTCCCATACCACGACTATGGAAAAGGCGGACGAGGATGGAGAGATCTCTGGCAGGACTGTCTTGCACTCCTGATCATGAATCCGGCTGTAGTGCGTCAGATGATTGTTGCCAACTATGGCGGTGTCCGCATTGACGGAACAAATGCCACGATTATTGGAAATAAACAGGGAGAATTTATCGCGGACAGAAATAATATTGCCCGTGTCTGGATGGATCATGCATTCTGGCCGTTTGGAACGACGAAGCTGTATATCGACCAGACCGGCGATATGGATATTCTGTTTGAAAAAGTTCCATATTTCAAAGATCTTCAGTCAGGAAGAGGAACAACACACGATGAAGAATGGAATACAGCTTACGGAAAACAGCAGAAAGTAGAGAGCGGAGATATTTATTTCGGAACAATTCTGGAGCATATTCTTCTGCAAAATTTAACTGCTTTTTATGATGTAGGTGAGCATAATGAAATGAAACTCCATGGAGCCGACTGGAACGATGCCATGGATATGGCGTGGGACAATGGTGAGAGTGTGGCGTTTACCTGTGCCTATGCAGGAAATATGAATAACATTGCAGACTGCCTGGAAAACCTGGAACGCATAAGCGGAATTAACCGGGTTGAGATTGCCAGTGAAATGGAATGTCTGTTTTCCTGTGGAAGAGATTTATATGAGAATGCAGACAAAAAAAGAAAACTGCTGGGTTCTTACACCAAAAAGTGTGCACACAACATCAGCGGCGACACAGTGATTGTCAGAATTGATGAGATAGTCAGAAATCTGCGTGAAAAAGCAGACTGGATGATGGAAAATATCCGAAAGAATGAATGGATCACAGATGGTGGAGACGGATGGTTCAATGGTTATTATGATGACCACAAGAATCCGGTAGAGTGCTGCGAAAAAGATCGTGTACGCATGATGCTGACCAGCCAGGTATTCGCGATCATGAGCGGAACTGCAACAAAAGAGCAGACTGCCGCGATCAGCAGAAGTGCAGATAAATATCTGTTCGATGAGAAAGCAGGCGGTTATCGACTGAATACAAATTTCAGAGAAGAGAAATTTGATCTCGGCAGAATGTTCGGCTTTGCCTATGGTGAAAAAGAAAACGGAGCTGTTTTCTCTCACATGGCAGTCATGTATGCAAATGCTCTGTACAGTCAGGGATTTGTAAAAGAAGGATATAAAGTGCTCAATACACTTCTTCATGCGGCAATGAACTTTGAAAGCAGCTATATGTATCCAGGTCTTCCTGAATATTTTGACAGTGATGGAAGAGGGCTGTATGCATATCTTACCGGTGCAGCAAGCTGGTATATGCTGACCATGATTACAGAAGCTTTTGGAGTAAGAGGAGAGATTGGCAATCTTGTGATCGCACCAGCACTTATGGCAGAACAGTTTGATAAAGAAGGAAATGCATCACTCTATCTGGAATTTGCAGGAAAGAAATTTGAGGTTCACATTTCCAATCCAGACAAAAAGGAGTATGGAGAATATCAGATTGTTCAGGCGTACTGTGACGAAAAAGAAATAGAAAAAAGAGCAGGCGGAAGTGCCTGCATGAAAAAAGAGACGATTGAACAGTTGTCTTCAGATGAGACACATAATATTACTATAGTATTACAATAAAAACAACCCGACATTATGTAGCAAAATGACATAATGCCGGGTTGTTTTCTGTTTTTCTCAATGCCGGAGAGAGACAGAGGCATGTCTGCTGGTCTACCACATGGATTTGTAGTATTTGTCGCGGTATTTCTTTGGTGTCAGTCCTGTATAGCCTTCAAAAATCTGTATAAAGTGACTCTGTGAGGAAAAGGAAAGATACGCCGCAATATCCACGATAGACTGATCAGAATATCTGAGAAGATGAGTGGCTTTTTCTATTTTCTGTTCACGGATGTAGTCACTGATCGATACACCAAGATTCTGCTTGAATATACGGGAAAGATAATTGCAGGACAGCCCTGTATGTTCAGCCAGATCCTGAATGGTGATTCTTTCTTTTATGTGACTGTAGATATAGTTGATGCATTCAATGACAGGTTTGGACAGAACAGAACTTTTTTTCTGAAGAAGCATTTTTCCGGTAAAATCTTTTGCCATAATATGGTGGAGGTCTGCAACTTCACGGACTGAAGTGCAGGAATCCATTTTTAAGATATAGAAGTCGCTGAGGCGATAGGCCTGCTCCGGTTCCAGTCCTCCGTCAATGCAATAACGGGTCAGCATGGCGGTAGTTACCACAAAATGATATTTGATATTGGTCAGAGGATTTCTTGAAAGGACACCAGTTCCTTCGAGATGAAGAAAGGAATCGTTTTTGCAGTTTGCAGTGACAGTCTCCATGTCTCCGCTTCGGACTGCATTATAAAAAGAGTATTCTACGGAGGGAGAACGGTGCAGGATCTCCATATCATCGTTTTTCATTTCAGTGTGGTACCAGTCTTTTGAAATTGCCATAAACATCACTCCTTAATGTGTTGATTTTTTATATTATGACATGAATCTGACATTTTGTTAAGATTAATAATATATTTTGAATGTCAAAAATGATATAGTATCATCATCAAAGAGAAAACAGTGAAAAATGCTTTGAACAAGGAGGAATTTTTAATGAAAAGAAAATTTGTATCTGTAATCCTGACAGCAGCAGTTGTTGCAGGAACACTCTCAGCAGCAACTGTAGTAAGTGCGGATTCCGGAGAAGGAAAAGTGATCAATATTTATTCCTGGAATGATGAATTTCGTCAGAGATTGGAAGCTGTATATCCGGAAGTAGAATCTACATCAAAGGATGGAACAGTTACAACACTGAAAGATGGAACAGAGATTCACTGGGTCATTAACCCGAATCAGGATGGCGTTTACCAGCAAAAACTGGATGAAGCATTGATGAACCAGGCGGATGCGGCAGACGATGACAAAGTAGATATTTTCCTGTCAGAGACAGACTATGTAAATAAATATACAGACAAAGATGCAGATGTGGCAATTCCGCTTAAAGACCTCGGAATTGATCCTGACAAAGATCTTGCAGATCAGTATGATTTTACAAAAACAACAGCATCTGACACTGATGGAGTACAGAGAGGTTCTACATGGCAGTGCTGCCCAGGAACCCTGGTATACCGTCGTGATATTGCAAAAGAAGTTTTCGGAACAGATGATCCTGCAGAAGTAGGAGAAAAAATGAAAGACTGGGATACAGCAAAAGCTACTGCTGAAGAACTGAAAGCAAAAGGATACTACACATTTGCTTCTTATGCAGATACATTCCGTCTGTATGGAAACAGCATCGAAAATTCATGGGTAGAGCCGGGAAGCACAACGATCAAAGTTGACCAGAAGATCATGGATTGGATAAGTGATTCAAAAGAATGGCTGGATGCAGGATATCTGAACAAAACTGTAAAAGGTCAGTGGAACGATGACTGGAACAAAGCTATGAGCTCTGACTCCAAAGTATTCGCATTCCTGTTCCCGGCATGGGGAATTGACTTTACCCTGAAACCAAACTGGGATGGCGAAGACGGTGCCTGGGCTGTTACAAACCCACCGCAGGAATACAACTGGGGCGGATCTTATATCCATGTAGCAACAGGAACAGACAACACGGAACATGCAAAAGATATTATCCTTGCTCTGACTGGAAACAAAGACAACCTGTTAAAGATTTCCCAGGACTATGCTGACTTTACAAATACAAAATCCGGTATGCAGGAGGCTGCTTCTGACGGTGCATTCGCTTCTGATTTCCTCGGTGGACAGAATCCATTTGAATATTTTGCACCGGTTGCAGAAAACATCAAAATTGCCCCGCTTTCCCCTTATGATCAGGGCTGTGTAGAGCTGATCCAGAATGCTTTCAGCGATTATTTCCAGGGAAATGTTGAGTTTGACAAAGCAAAATCAAACTTTGAAACAGCAATCATGGAACGTTATCCGGAAATCACAGAAGTACAGTGGCCGGAATAAATGATCAGATCAGCAGGGTACAGAGTGCCCTGCTGTTTATTGGAAAGGAAAGGCATTTATGAAAAAAAAGAAAAAAAATATTGATTACGGAAAATGGGGCTTGTTATTTATTCTTCCATTTTTTATCGCGTATCTGATATTTTCTCTTATTCCTTTGATCGATACTGTAAGATACAGCTTTTTCGAATATTATCGTTCGGGTATCAAGGTAGTAGGTCCGAATTTTGTCGGCATGAAAAACTACATCAGTCTTTTGAAATCAGATATGTTCCTGTATGGAAAAAACACATTGATCCTGTGGCTGATCGGTTTTGTTCCGCAGATCGTGGTTGCACTTGTACTTGCCTGCTGGTTTACAGATCTTCGAATGAAGATCCACGGCAAACAGTTCTTTAAAGTAGTTATTTATCTGCCGAACCTGATCATGGCGTCTGCATTTGCCTTATTATTCTTTACGATGTTCTCTACCAATGGTCCGGTCAACTCTATTCTGCTGTCTCTGGGTGTTCTGAAAGCACCGATTGATTTCCTGGGTTCTGTTCTGGGAACAAGAGGACTGATCGGATTTATGAACTTTATGATGTGGTTTGGAAATACAACGATCATGCTGATGGCGGCAGTTATGGGTGTAAGTGTGGAGGTCTATGAGGCTGCTGATCTGGATGGATGCAATGGAATTCAGAGATTTTTCTATATTACACTGCCAATGATCCGTCCGATCCTTGCATACACACTGATCACATCTATCATCGGTGGTCTTCAGATGTTTGATGTTCCTCAGATCCTGACAAACGGACAGGGTAACCCGGACAGAACATCCATGACACTGATCATGTTCCTGAACAGTCATCTGAAGAGCAAGAATTATGGAATGGCAGGTGCATTATCTGTTTACCTGTTCATCATCAGTGGTATCCTCTGCTTCTTTGTTTACAGAATGACCAATGACAACGATCCAGATGGTTCAAAAAAGGCAGCTAAGAAACGTGCAAAAGAAGAAAGGAGAAGAGCAAGATCATGAAAACAAATTCAGGAAAACGTGTGATGAGCATTTTCGCACATATTGTACTCATTCTCTTATCTTTTATGTGTCTGTTTTTCTTTGCGATTCTGCTTATCAATGCAACGCATTCACATGCAGAACTGCAGAAAGGCTTTTCTATCATTCCGGGTAAACATTTTCTGGATAATCTGAGAAGTGTGGCAAATGATGGAAGCTTTCCAATGTTCAGAGGAATCATTAACAGTGTGATCGTGTCCGGATGCTCTGCAGCATTATGTACATACTTTTCTTCCCTGACTGCATATGGCATTTATGCTTATGATTTCAAGGGAAAGAAAGTTGCTTTTACTTTCATCATGGCAATCCTTGTTATGCCGACACAGGTAACTGCAATGGGATTCCTGAGATTGATCACAAAGATGGGAATGTATGATTCACTTCTTCCGCTGATTATTCCGTCCATTGCTTCACCGGCAGTATTTTACTTTATGTACAGTTATTTACAATCTTCTCTTCCGCTGTCACTGGTGGAAGCTGCCAGAATTGACGGATCTGGAGAGTTCCATACATTCAACCGTATTGTACTTCCAATCATGAAACCGGCGATCGCAGTTCAGGCAATCTTTACCTTTGTTGGATCATGGAACAACTACTTCGTACCGGCATTGGTTATCCAGTCCAAGAACAAGATGACGGTTCCGATCCTGATTGCAACATTACGAGGTGCTGATTACATGAACTTTGATATGGGTAAGATTTACATGATGATCACTGTTGCTATCGTACCGATCATTATTGTTTATCTGCTTCTGTCAAAATATATCATCGCAGGTGTTACGCTGGGTGGCGTAAAAGAGTAAAAAATAAAAGTTATCATCAATCAGAAGAACGCGGCAGGATATTCTTGCATAAAGGATAAAGAATGCTGTCGTTCTTTTGTTGTATAAAATAAATTCAAACGTTAGCAGGAGGATTATATATGAAAGATGTATGGGGACACAGTGGAAGTATGGATCAGAGTCTGTCTGAACTTGAAATCAGACACCGGACTCTGGCAAGAGAAGCGGCGGTGGAAGGTATTGTACTTCTGAAAAACGAAGGAGTACTTCCTCTTTCCACAGCTTCAGCTATTGCACTGCTTGGAAGTGGGGCAGAAAAGACTATTAAAGGCGGAATTGGTTCCGGTGATGTAAATAACAGAGAAAATATTTCCATTTATCAGGGAATGAAAGAAGCAGGTGTGACTATTACCAGCGAGGACTGGCTGGAGGATTATGAAGAACGTTATAAAAACGCACGAAATGTCTGGAAAGAAAAAATCCTTGAGGATGCAAAGCACGTAGATAATCCATTTGATGCATACGCAAGCAACCCTTTTATTCTTCCGGAAGGACGGGCTGTTGAAGCAAAGGATATAGCAGATGCAAAAGCAGCTGTGTATGTGCTCAGCCGTATTTCCGGAGAGGGTAAAGACCGCCGCAGGGTAAAAGGAGACTATTATCTGAGTGAAAGAGAAGCAGCAGATCTTTTTTTTCTGAATGAAAAAAAGATTCCGGTCATCCTGCTTCTGAATGCGGGTGGTCCGATCGAACTGACTGACATTCTGGAAAATACAGAGAACATAAAGGCAATCCTTAATATTTCCCAGCCGGGGCAGGAGAGCGGATATGCGGTTGCAGACATCCTGCTGGGAAACTGTGTACCAAGTGCGAAACTGACGACAACCTGGGCGAGAAGATATGAAGACTGCCCTTTTGCAGAGGATTACAGTTATCTGAATGGAAATCTGGATACTGAAGAGTACAAAGAAGGGATTTTTGTCGGATACCGTTATTTTGACAGCTTTGGCAAAAAGCCACTGTTTCCGTTTGGATTCGGACTGTCCTATACAGAGTTTAAAATAGAATTCAAAGGGATTGAGACTTCGGAGAAAGAACTTACAGTTGAAATGAAAGTTACTAATATCGGAGATACTTATGCAGGAAAAGAAGTTGTGCAGATTTATGCATCTCTTCCTCAGACAGAGGTAAAGAAAGAATATCGCCGTCTCGTTGGGTATGCAAAAACAAAGCTTTTGCAGCCGGGAGAAGCTGAAACATTGAAGATCACAGTTGGACAGAAAGAACTGGCATATTTTTCTGAGGAAAAACATCAGTGGATCGTAGAAAAAGGAACCTATGGTATCTGGACCGGAAACAGTTCTGTATCTCTCGAATACAGCAGCACTGTGAAAGTAGAGCAAAGTGTATCGTTGGAGGATACCTGTGTTCTGGAAAACACAGCAGAGATAGAAGAAGAACTGTGGAAAACGTACGAATGCAGAAAAACAACGGCAGATAACAGCCATTGTATTGTTTTTACACCGCATCCAGAAGAGAAAAAAATATACAGATCAGCTTATGCCACGGAACAGATGGCAGAAGATCTGCTTCCTCTTCTCTACGGAAATATTGCAGAAACAACAAGTACTCTGGGGGCAGCAGGAATCCGCGTTCCAGGAACCGCAGGTGAGACAACAGAAGGACTTCTTGACAAGTATGGTATTCCATCGCTGATCATGGCAGACGGGCCGGCAGGTATCCGATTGCAGCAGCACTATGAAGTGGACAGGGCAACAGATACCGTTTATGGAATTGGTGTACTGGGGGCACTGGAGAATGGCTTCCTGGTAGACAGAGAAGAGCATGAGGGTGCTGACCAGTATTATCAGTACTGCACTGCATTCCCGGTAGGAACTGTAATGGCTCAGACATGGAACAGAGATCTGATGCAGAGATTTGGAGAAGCGGTTGCACTTGAGATGGAAGCATTTCACGTCAATCTGTGGCTGGCACCGGGTCTGAATATCCAGAAATCCTCTTTGTGGACGAAATTTTGAGTATTATTCAGAAGATCCGTTCCTCTCAGGAACGCTGGCAGCATCTGTAACAAAAGGTGTGCAGTGCCGTAAGGGATGCGGTGTTACAATTAAGCATTTTGCATGTAATAATCAGGAAGACAACCGCATGGGGGTGGATGTAAAGATTTCAGAGAGGACACTCAGAGAAATTTATCTTCGTGGATTTGAAATTGCAGTGAAAGAGGGTCAGCCGGCAGCAATCATGTCTTCTTACAATCTTGTCAATGGAGTGCATGCGGCGAACAGCAAAGATCTGTGTACCAGAATTGTCCGGAAAGAGTGGGGATTTGATGGAGTTATCATGTCCGACTGGAATACAACCGTACCGGAAGATGGAAGTGTTGCATGGAAATGTGCTGCAGCAGGAAATGACATCATCATGCCTGGAAATGCAGAAGATGCCGAAAGTATTCGCGAAGCATACAGAAACGGAGATCTTACAGAAGAAGAAATCCGTTCCTGTGCAGGCAGGATTCTTGAACTGATCAGTCAGCTGGCATAGAATTGTTACATCTTTAGTGCCAGATACAGCCGCACAGCATCCTGAAACTCCCGCGGGTTGTATCCGCATTTCTTATGGATATGATTGAGCCGATACTGGATCGTATTCTTATGCAGATACGTTTCCTCGCAGGTCTTTTTGAGGGACATGTCACAGGAAAAGTAAATACGAAGTAATTCAAGGTCTTCCGGAGAAAGCTTATCGAGGGTTTTCTCCAGGAAGGCTTTTTTGTTACGGGAATTTATGGAGGCGAGGATCAGTTCCAGATCCAGAGAGGAAGCCTCTGCATAGTTAGATCCGGCAGGTATGGATTTCAGTGCAATCTCGGCAGAAAAAGCAGAATCTGCGATTTCATGGATTGAGGACGGGTTTCCCACAGCTATGCACAGAGTGCCTGCATATTTCTGTGCGAAATCCAGCAGAATCTGTCTTTGCCGGTGGAAAACCTTGTCTTCGATGACAGCAAGATACTCATCCGGGTACACAAAAGTAAAAAGCTGATTGTCAAGCTTCTGAAAAAGCCGGGAGATGGCAGTGTCCAGAGAAGCGGAGAGTGCAGGTCCATTGTCAGAATGGATTTTCAGGCGAAGAAGCTGCCAGGACTTTTTTTCACTGATGTTCCACCGGGTTAGATTTTCTCTGAGATAATCCGGGTGGATATCCTCATGGTCGATCAGCCCGCGCAGGATATAGCTTTTTTTGTCAGATTCTGTGCGGTTAAAAGCGTCCAGTTCCTTCTCACGGATCAAAAGCCGGGTGATCCGTTCAGCCAGTTTGGCATATTTGCGTACTTCATCGGGATTTCCGGTGATACCGATGACGGCGATCATCTTGTGATTATGGTAGACAGGAAGATTGACACCCTGCTGTGTGCCGGTAAAACGGTCATTTTCCCGAACTTCGATCACAGTACCGCGCTCGGCCGTCTGCTGTCCGATTTCATGGAAGGTCCCGATGCGTGTCGCATCTGTGCTGGCAAAAATCGTCCCGGAACAGTCAATGAAATTCACGTTCTGTCCGCACAGATCCCGGACGGTATCTACGATCTGCTGTGCGAGTGCTCTGGTGATGTAAGGTGTCATGGTGTTGCTCCTCGTGCTGCTTTGTGGGCTTTTTTAGTCTGGTACATTTTCTGGTCGGCGAGATTGATATAGTCATTGAGAGAGAATACAGGATCGTCAGCGATGACACTGCCAATGCTTGCTTCAATTGGAAACGAGAAATGACTGGCAGAAGAAAGTTCAGCCAGAGCGTGCTGGATATTTTGTTCCAGTTGATGAAGCTTTCTTATGTCAAGATCAGGAACGACACATACAAACTCGTCGCCACCATAGCGCATACATATGGAACCGACAGGACAGTTCTGCCGGAGAACGGAAGCAAAGCGGCGGTATCCCTCTACCCAGGCATAGGTAACGTAACGTTTCCAGCCGTCTGTGATAAGTGCTATTTTTTTCATGATAAAATACCCCATTATTTTATATAGTAAAAAACCCGTTCTTCATATTATAACGAATCAGCCGCCAAAATACCAGTTTTATACGCAAAAAAGCCCGCTGGCATACGGGAGAGGGACCAGCGGGCAAAGGGAGAAAAGGGACAAAGTTAAAGCAGACGGAATACCTGTTCCACCGCTGCAGCCATATTGGCTTTGGCAGTAGCCGGATCCATGGCTTCACTGAGGGTGGAGATTCCACGGACGATCGGAAAAAATGCATCAATACCGGCTTCGTTGCAGGCAACGGCTTCTTTTGTGACGCTTCCTGCAAAAGCGACGGTTTTTGCACCATATTTTTTGCCGAGTTTTGCGACGCCTACAGGAGCTTTTCCCATGGCGGTCTGATGATCCAGACGACCCTCACCGGTTACGACAACATCGGCGTTTTTCATTTCGTCCTCAAGATGGACAGCATTCAGGATAAGCTGGATGCCAGGAGTCAGTTCTCCGTTTAAGTAGCTTAAGAATGCAAAACCAAGTCCGCCTGCGGCACCTGCACCGGATGCGTTCATGTTGTCTTTTCCGATGGTCTGTGAGGTAACTTTTGCATAGTTTTCCATTCCGGCATCGAGGACCGGAAGCATTTCGGAAGTAACGCCTTTCTGCGGACCATAGATGTAAGTGGCACCCTGGAAGCCGCAGAGCGGGTTTGTGACATCACATGCGATCTTGAAATTACACTGGGAGAGAAGCTCAGCATTGTCGGAAAGTCTGACAGAAGCCACTTTGGCAAGCGCCTGTCCGCCTTCGCCGGTGTCCTGACCGTCTTTGTCAAGGAAAGTAAATCCAAGAGCCTTAAGCATTCCGATCCCACCGTCATTGGTAGCACTGCCGCCGATTCCGATGATGAAATTGCGGATTCCCTTGTTGATGGCGTGAAGGATCATTTCACCGACACCGTAAGTGGTAGCGATCATAGGATCTTTCTGCTCGGAGATCGTGATCCCGGCGGCAGAAGCCATCTCCATGACAGCAGTGTTGGTGTCCTTGAGATAGCCATAATATGCGTTGACCGGTTCATGATAAGGTCCGGTAACTGTGACATCGACACGTTCTCCATTCAGCCCTTCGATCAGGGCATCCGTAGTTCCCTCGCCGCCGTCAGCCAGTGGTTTGACGATCACTTCTGCATCTTTATGTGCGGCAAGAACGCCGGCTTTGACAGCCATGCCGGCTTCCATGGAAGTCATGCTTCCTTTAAATGAATCAACAGCAACTACAACTTTCATAACAAAACCCCCTGTTGGTAATGTGAATGTTTTTTTGAAAAAGCTGCTCAGGCAGTAAACGCAAATGTGTAAGGTGATTGGAGGAACTGAACAGCTTTGATGATGTTACTATAGCATGTGCGGGATGAAAAAGATATGTCTTTGATACTGAAAAATAAAGATAAATTTACGAAATATATATACTATATAACAAAATATTTGAAATGAAGCGGATAAAAGAATTGTAAAGTGCAGATCTGCATGATGATATGTTTTTATACAAAAGAATAAATCCCGGTTCCCTGGAGAGGAGAAATCATGCGTGATGAGACGAAACTGGATGTGTATACATCTGGAATAACCGGTGCAGAGTATGATGCAGGAATGAAACATCTTATGAGCAATAAAGAGATTATCATTCCTATCCTGCAGATGACAGTACCGGAGAACAGAAAGGTATGATCCTGGGTGCTCTTATGAGTGGAAAAACTCCGGAAGAGGTTTCTGATATGCTGAATCTGCCTCTGGAGGAGATAAAAAAGGTTCAGGAAGAACAGATGACTGTAAACAAATAGTCAAGGCAAATTACTGAATGAAGCAATAGGGAACTGGGAAAAGTATAATGCGATAGTCTGAACGTGGTGTCTGCTTGTAAAAACAGATACCACGTTTGTCTATTCTTTATTTTGGTTCTTTTCCAGCAGCAAATACCATCATCATCTCGTTGGTAAGACTGCTGTTGTTGTCCTGACCGATAATTTGATCACGCTCAAACCACTGTGCTATGGAAAGCTCTTCGTGATCCACCGTGAGAGTATCATCTCCGTCTACATCACAGAAAAATCCGAAAAGTAAAGTGCCGGAGAAGGACCATGGCTGGCTCTTGTAATAACGAAGATTTTTGACTTTAAGGCCGACCTCTTCCATGACCTCACGCTGGACGGTCTCTTCAATGGTTTCCCCAATTTCTGCAAATCCGGCGATCAGAGCATATTGTTTAAAACTCCGGCCTTCATATTTGGAACAAATGATCTTGTCACCGTTTGTGATGCCGACGATGACAGCCGGCATAAGTACCGGGTATTCCCGACGGCCGCAGGAAGGGCAGTACATCATACGCTCTTTTGTGTCATGCTTCATTGGTTTTCCACAGCATCCGCAGAAACGCCGATTTTTGTACCAGAACCAGAGCTGATATCCAGTGACTGTGGCGAAAGCAAGATACTGTGGCTGGACATAACGAAGCTCTCTTGTTTCATGGAATTCATAGCCCGGCAGCAGGGATGTATCAAGTCCCGGGATCAGATAAAAACGTTCCTGATCAATGGAAAAAAGATAGATATAATTTTCGTACAGATCGCTTACATTTCCTTCCAGTTCGCGAAAACGTGGAAGAGAGATGGAAACGTCATCTTCTTTTTTATGGAAGAAACACTTTCCATTTTCGTAAGCGAGAATGATGCTGTTGCCATCCGGTGTGACTGGTTTATATTCATTGTGATAAGTATGCGGTGCGATATCCTGAATCATAAAAAATCCTCCTTTTGGTGATAACTACGTAGTGGTCATGCAGGACCGGAAAATATAATTCAGTATAGGACACACGCAGAAAAAATGCAACACAGAGAAAAAACGGGTGTGAAAAGAGATTATAACTTTTTACTTATGAATTTGTGAAAAAAGTATCAGATACTATTGACAATGACCAAAGGGTATGCTATTATAATGTCAGTATAATTCCATATTGAACATATGAAGTGCTGGCTGTGTCCGCGTAGCAGTCAGAAGAGGGAATCAGGTGAGAGTCCTGAGCGATCCGGTCACTGTAACAGAGGAGCGAACCTTCATTATCCCATTGTACATAGTATGAGAAGGGGAAAGGAAGCGATGATGCTGAAGTCAGGAAACCTGCTTTGTATGGCGAGGTTAAACTTCCGTGTAAAGTGTAACAACCAACTTAGGGATATCCGCAGTCCCAGAGTGTTGTCTGCTTATTGGAAGCAGGCATTTTTTTATGGAATTCGCCTGTTCGTATGAATTATACCTCATGCTTGTAATTGCGGTGGCCGCCGCAGAGCATGGTAACCCATTAAGGGTATGATTAAATGGCAGGCGATACTGCTTCGGATGCATTCGTTCCCTCCGCATATTTGAACGGATTCATTGTCTACCCCGGAGCAGCATCGCAAATCCTCTATAAGAATGTTTGAATGACAGCATGACATTGGTCATAGCTGCTTTTTTTATATCTTCTTATAGGATATAATAGGATGAAAAGGGGATGGAGGTGAATATTATGGAGAAACCGTATTGGGAAGGGAAACATTATTCCTATTTCAGCAATAAGGAGTGTGAATATTTTCCATGCCATAAAGGGGCAGACCCGGAGAACTTTAATTGTCTGTTTTGTTATTGCCCGTTGTATGCACTGGGTGATAAATGTGGCGGGAATTTTAAGTTTACGGATAAGGGATTTAAGGACTGCACGGATTGTCAGCTGCCGCATAAGAGGAAGAATTATGGGTATGTGACTGGGAAGTATGCGGAGTTGGTGGAGTTGATGAAGAAGATGGGGTAGGTGAGGAATGGGGACGCCTACGGAGAAACACCTCCTGTACGGATGACATTCGCTCACCGGGGTGTGGTCCCTGAACGCCGCCCGTAGGGCGGCAGATTAGGGACCGGTGTGTGGGAGACTCATTATCTCTCTTCTAATATCATTTTCAACCTTGGAATCTGATTATTCAAGATCAGTTCCTCCGGGAACATTTCTTCATGCACGAATTCGGCGGCGCAGGTGAAGTCTCCGATGTGTTCTGTGCCGTGGCTGTCGCTGGAGAGGACGATCGGGATGTTGTACTTGCGGCAGCAGCGCAGGATCTCGCGGTTGTTGGTTCGGGTGTCTCCTCGGTAGCCGTAGGGGGCGAGGGAGGCCTCGTTGATTTCAAAGATCACTCCGAATTCTTTTGCTGCGACTGCAAGTGTCTCATAATCTGCTGGAAAATGCGGATTATCGCAATGTCCGAGGATTTTGACGCAGGGATGCTTCATAGCGTTCAGGTAAGCACTTGTATTTTCTTTTACAGAACCACTCTTATAATTTTGCGCGTGCATGCTCGCGATCGCGTAATCCAGTTTGTCAAGAAGTTCATCACTTAAATCTACATGTCCATCAACATCAAGGATATTCAGTTCAACTCCAAACAATAATTCAATCCCAAAGCGTTTCTTGGGAGAATAAGAAAGACTTCTGAAATAAGAAGAAGTTCCCGCGGCAAGTGTGCCAGGTCCATGGTCTGTGATCCCGAGCAGTTTAAGCCCCTTCTTTGAAGCCGCTTTTGCCATATCAGAAACAGTACAGGTCGTTCCGTGCCCGCTTGCGATTGAATGTGTATGTACATCAGAAAGATACATTTTCTCTCCTCCTCTGATCAGAAAAAATTGTCACTGCCAACTTCATTTACAGCAACAAAAACTATACTGACTTCAGTATGGCAGTTCAAAATCCAAAAGTCAACTCAAAAATCAAATTCCAAATAAAAACCAACACAAAACAAACAAAAACCACAACAAAACCCGCACAAAAAACCGATAAATACTGTTGGATTCCGTTGACATGTGAGGGTGGATAGAGTATAATGATTCTATATGAATCGTGGCGTCATAGTGCCTTTTGAAGGTGCCAGTGGCACATCCGCTGATACATATGAGATATGGCGTTTGAGACACCATAAGAAAGGAGAAGTGTGGAGATGTTTAATACCACAGATATTCCAAAGTCATCCAGAATTCCGAAACTGGTTGAGGCACTTTATGCCCACATGCCGGTTATCGAATCTGCAAGGGCGAAGCTTATCACAGAATCGTACAAGGCCACAGAGGGACAGCCTACGATCACCAGACGTGCAGAAGCTTTTGCCCACATTCTCCGTAATATCCCGATCATCATCCGTGACAACGAACTGATTGTTGGAAGCAGCACGATCGCACCGCGAGGATGTCAGACTTTCCCGGAATTTTCCTACCAGTGGCTGGAGGATGAACTGGATACGGTTGAAACGAGGAGCGCAGACCCGTTTTACATTGCTGAGGAGACCAAGCAGGAGTTAAGAGAAGTACATAAATACTGGAAGGGAAAAACCTCCAGCGAACTTGCAACCTCCTACATGGCGCCGGAAGCGATCAGAGCAATCGAACACAATATTTTTACACCAGGCAACTATTTTTACAACGGTGTCGGACATGTAACTGTTAAATATGAAGAAGTTCTTGCAATCGGTTACAAGGGAATCATCGACAAAGCACAGGCAGAACTCGACAGATGTCAGGTTGGAGACGGCAATTACGTCAAGAAATCACATTTTCTTAAGGCAGTCATCCTTTCCTGCCAGGCAGTCATCGAATACGCAGAGCGTTATGCAGAGCTTGCGTCCCAGATGGCAGCAGAGTGTGCCGATCCTGTACGTAAACAGGAACTTCTGCAGATCTCACAGAACTGCAGCCGTGTTCCGGCAAATGGAGCAACAAGCTTCTATGAAGCATGCCAGTCATTCTGGTTTGTACAGCAGCTCCTTCAGGTTGAATCCAGCGGACATTCCATTTCCCCTGGACGTTTTGACCAGTATATGTATCCTTATTATAAGGCAGATCTTGACAAGGGCATCATCACAAGAGAATCCGCACAGGAACTTCTTGACTGTATCTGGGTCAAATTGAATGACCTCAACAAAGTCCGTGATGCAGCTTCCGCAGAGGGATTTGCGGGATACAGCCTTTTCCAGAACCTGATCGTCGGTGGTCAGGACAAGGACGGAAATGATGTTACCAATGACCTTTCTGTTATGTGTATCCTTGCATCTATGCATGTACACCTGCCGATGCCTTCCCTTTCCATCCGTGTATGGAATGGCTCCCCGCACGAACTGCTGATCAAGGCAGCCGAGCTTACAAGAACAGGTATCGGACTTCCGGCCTACTATAATGATGAAGTTATCATCCCGGCACTTCTGAACAGAGGACTGACTCTTGCAGATGCCAGAGAATACAACATCATCGGATGTGTAGAACCGCAGAAAGCCGGCAAGACAGATGGATGGCATGACGCAGCATTCTTCAATATGTGCCGCCCGCTGGAACTCGTATTCTCCAATGGTATGGACAAGGGCGAGCTTGTTGGTATCCAGACAGGCGATGTCACCAAGATGACAACCTTCGAGGAATTTTATGACGCATACAAGAAACAGATGGAATACTGTATTTCCCTTCTTGTAAATGCAGATAATGCGATCGACGTTGCACACGCAGAACGTGTACCGCTTCCATTTGAATCCTGTATGGTAGATGACTGCATCAGCAGAGGAATTTCCGTTCAGGAAGGCGGCGCGATCTACAACTTCACAGGACCGCAGGGCTTCGGTATCGCAAATATGGCAGATTCCCTGTATGCGATCCGCAAACTTGTATACGAAGACAAGAAAGTTTCCATGGAAGAATACAAAGAAGCTCTTGCATGGAACTATGACAAAGGACTTGATGAGCAGTCAGTCAAAGATATCTCCGAGATGATCCTCAAGGGAATGCAGGACGGCGGCATGAATGTCACAGAAGACACAGCCAAAGCAGTCCTTACAACAGTCATGAGACTGAAACCTACAGAGGAGCAGCTTCGCAGATTCACAGAGATCCATCACATGATCGACGAAGTTCCGAAATACGGAAATGCGATCGACGATGTTGACTATTTTGCAAGAGACGTAGCTTATACATACACACGCCCGATGCAGAAATACCACAATCCACGTGGAGGACAGTATCAGGCAGGTCTTTATCCGGTATCAGCAAACGTACCGCTTGGTGGACAGACAGGTGCAACACCGGATGGCCGTTATGCACATACACCGGTTGCAGATGGCGTTTCTCCATCCGCAGGCAAGGATGTCAAGGGACCGACAGCGGCAGCAACTTCCGTTTCCAGACTGGATCACTTCATCGTATCCAACGGAACACTGTTCAACCAGAAATTCCATCCGTCAGCACTGGCAGGAAGGGAAGGACTGGAGAAGTTTGTTTCCCTGATCCAGACCTTCTTTGATCAGAAGGGAATGCATATGCAGTTCAACGTTGTTGACCGTGAGACTCTTCTCGACGCGCAGAAACATCCGGAGAAATATTCTCATCTGGTTGTACGTGTTGCAGGCTACAGTGCACTGTTTACAACACTTTCCCGTTCTCTTCAGGATGATATAATCAGAAGAACAGAGCAGGGCTTCTAAAAGGAAGATATTATGGATTATTTACAGACAAAAGGTCGTATTTTTGATATCCAGAGATATTCGATCCACGATGGCCCGGGGATCCGTACGATCGTCTTTCTGAAGGGCTGCGTGCTCCGCTGCCGCTGGTGCTGTAATCCGGAATCACAGGAATACAAGATCCAGACCATGAAAGTCCTCGGTGAGGACAAGGTGATCGGCAGAGATGTTACAGTAGAAGAGATGATCCAGGTGGTTGAACAGGATCGCCCGTACTACCGGCGTTCCGGCGGCGGCCTGACCCTCTCCGGAGGTGAGAGCCTCTGCCAGCCGGAGTTCGCGAGAGACCTTCTCAGAGCTGCCAAGGAGCGGGGAATCAACACCGCCCTGGAGAGCATGGCATGTGCACCGTTTGAGGTGATCGAGGAAATCCTTCCATATCTTGATCTGTATCTGATGGATATGAAGCATACCAATCCGGCAAAACATAAGGAATTCACTGGTCGCCCGAATGATCTGATGATGGAAAATGCCCGTAAGGTTGCACTTTCCGGCAAATGCAAGCTGATCATCCGAGTTCCGGTTATTCCGACGTTCAATGCGACGGTAGAGGAGATCCAGGGAATCGCATCCTTTGCGAATACCCTGCCCGGAGTAGAGCAGCTTCACCTGCTTCCGTATCACCGTCTCGGACAGGATAAGTACACCGGACTTGGCAGAGAATATCTGATGGATGGCATCCTTCCACCGACCGCAGAGGAGATGAATACCCTCAAGAGAGCGGCAGAGGCAGTAAGCTCCCTGCACGTTCAGATCGGCGGCTGAGGACAATAAAGTTATGTTGCGAAAAACAACAAAAACAACATTCGAGAAACAATAAAAACAACATAAAACAACGATAATTTCTTGACAATCCAGGTTATAAGGAGTAAAATCTTCTTAGAAATAAAACAAAACCCAAGCTATGCCCTGAGGGTTATCCTAATCGCCTCCAGGGTACGGCAAACCACACTGCTTTAGGAGGAAAATAAGCATGGTAAACGAATTTGAAATCAAAAAACAGATCTGTGACATCGGAAGACGTATCTACAACCGTAACATGGTTGCAGCAAACGACGGAAACATCTCCGTAAAACTGAACGACAATGAATTCCTCTGCACACCAACAGGTGTATCCAAAGGATTCATGACACCAGAGTTCATCTGTAAAGTAGATGCTCAGGGTAACGTAATTCAGGCTAACCCGGGATTCAAACCATCTTCTGAGATCAAAATGCACATGAGAGTATATCAGAAGAGACCAGACGTAGGATCTGTAGTACATGCTCATCCTATTTATGCAACATCCTTCGCTATCGCTGGTATCCCGCTTACACAGCCGATCATGCCAGAGGCAGTTATCGCTCTTGGATGTGTTCCGATCGCTGAGTACGGTACACCTTCCACAATGGAAATTCCGGATAACCTTGAGAAATACCTTCCATACTTTGATGCAGTTCTTCTTGAGAACCACGGAGCTCTTACATGGAGCACAGACCTGAACGCTGCATACATGAAGATGGAATCCGTAGAATTCTATGCACAGCTTCTGTATCAGAGCAAACTTCTTGGTGGCCCGAAGGAATTCGACAAAGAAAACATCAAGAAACTGTATGAGATCCGTCGTAAATTCGGTATGCCTGGAAAACATCCTGCAAACCTCTGCCAGAACAAAGACGGCGTAAACTGCCACAACTGCGGTGGAGCATGCCACAACGAAGAATACAAACAGTTCCCAGGATATCAGTATGATTTCGTAGGCGGAGCAGCACCGGCAGCAGAAGCACCGGCAGCAGCACCGGCTAACGCAGATGCAGAACTGGTTGCAAACATCACAAAACAGGTTATGGCACAGCTTGGCCTGAAATAATTTACGGTCAGATAACCGGTAGACATTAAAGGAGGACAATCTCATGCCAATTAGTGAGAGCATGGTACAGGATATTGTACAGGAAGTAATGGCAAAAATGCAGATTGCAGACGCTCCGACTGGTAAACATGGTATTTTCAAAGAAATGAATGATGCGATCGAAGCAGCGAAGAAATCACAGCTTATCGTAAAGAAGATGTCCATGGATCAGAGAGAAAAAATCATCACCTGCATCCGTAAAAAAATCAAAGAAAATGCAGAAGTTATGGCTCGTATGGGCGTTGACGAAACCGGAATGGGTAATGTGGGAGACAAAATCCTCAAACATCATCTGGTAGCAGACAAGACACCTGGTACAGAGGACATCACAACAACTGCATGGTCAGGAGACAGAGGACTGACACTGATCGAAATGGGACCATTCGGTGTAATCGGTGCGATCACACCATGTACCAACCCAAGTGAAACAGTACTCTGCAATACGATCGGTATGCTGGCTGGCGGAAATACAGTAGTATTCAACCCGCATCCGGCTGCTATCAAGACTTCTATCTTTGCAATCAACCTGGTAAACGAAGCTTCTCTTGAAGCAGGCGGACCGGACAACATTGCAGTAACAGTTGAGAAGCCTACCCTTGAAACAAGCAATATCATGATGAAACATAAAGATATCCCGCTGATCGCAGCAACAGGCGGCCCTGGCGTTGTAACCGCAGTTCTTTCTTCCGGTAAGAGAGGAATCGGAGCCGGAGCAGGAAACCCGCCGGCAGTTGTTGATGAAACAGCTGATATCCGTAAGGCGGCACAGGACATCGTAAACGGATGTACATTTGATAACAACCTTCCATGTATCGCAGAGAAGGAAGTTGTTGCAGTATCTTCTGTAGTAGATGAACTGATGCACTACATGCTGACAGAAAACGACTGCTACCTGGCTTCCAAAGAAGAACAGGACAAATTAACAGAAGTTGTTCTGGCAGGCGGTAAACTGAACCGTAAATGTGTAGGTCGTGATGCAAAGACCCTTCTTTCCATGATCGGAGTAAACGCACCGGCAAATATCCGCTGCATCATCTTCGAAGGACCGAAGGAACATCCGCTTATCACAACAGAGCTTATGATGCCAATCCTTGGTATTGTAAGAGCCAAAGATTTTGATGATGCTGTAGAACAGGCTGTATGGCTTGAACATGGCAACCGTCACTCAGCACACATCCATTCCAAGAATGTTGATAACATTACCAAATATGCGAAAGCAATCGACACAGCAATCCTTGTTAAGAACGGCCCGTCCTATTCTGCACTTGGATTCGGTGGAGAAGGTTACTGTACATTCACAATCGCAAGCCGTACAGGAGAAGGTCTTACAAGTGCAAGCACCTTTACCAAGAGAAGACGCTGCGTAATGTCAGACAGCCTTTGCATTCGCTAATCAGGAGGAAATATTAAAATGGATATGAATAACGTAAATATTGAAGAAATCGTAAAACAGGTTCTTTCCGGAATGACCGGAAATGCACCGGCTCAGACAGCAGCACCGGCAGCTCAGGCTCCGGCAGCACCGACAGCTGATCCGGTAATCCCGAAAACAGCTCATGTTGCAATGCTGACAGCTCTGGAACACTATGAAATCAAAGAATTCCCGATGCCGGAAGTTGGAGATGACGATATCCTTGTTAAAGTAGAAGGATGCGGTATCTGCGGAACTGACGCACACGAATTCAAGAGAGACCCATTCGGTCTGATCCCTGTAGCTCTTGGACATGAGGGAACTGGTGAGATCGTAAAAATGGGTAAAAACGTTAAAGTTGATACAGCTGGAAAACCAGTTAAAGTCGGCGATAAAGTTGTTACATGTATGATCTTCAAGGATGATCCGGAAATCACAATGTTCGACCTCAACAAGAAAAATGTTGGTGGAGCAGATGTATACGGACTTCTTCCGGATGATGATGTACATCTTAACGGATGGTTCTCTGATTACATCCTGATCAGAGGAGGATCTTTTGGATCTACATTCTTCAACGTAAGTGATCTGGATCTGGATTCCCGTATCCTGATCGAGCCATGTGCAGTACTTATCCATGCAGTAGAAAGAGCAAAAACAACAGGAATCCTTAAATTCAACTCAAGAGTTGTTGTTCAGGGATGTGGACCGATCGGTCTTATCTGTATCGCTATCCTTCGTACCATGGGTATCGAAAACATCTGTGCAGTAGACGGAAATGCAAAACGTCTTGATTTCGCTAAGAAGATGGGTGCTGAAGTATCCGTTGACTTTACACAGTACAAAGGCATTGAAGCTCTTACAGAAGCTGTTAAAGAAGCTCAGGGCGGACATCTTGCAGATTTTGCATTCCAGTGTACAGGAAACCCGCACGCTCATGCAAATATCTACAAATTCATCCGCAACGGCGGTGGACTTTGCGAGCTTGGTTTCTTCATCAATGGTGGAGATGCAACAATCAACCCGCACTTCGATCTGTGTTCCAAA
>OOAZ01000735.1_pt1 | contig 26762 bp, 22 predicted proteins | sample 1671221 | NCBI WGS metagenome assembly OOAZ01 (sample SAMN06348134, study PRJEB24527) | human gut metagenome | biome: human gut; feature: ankylosing spondylitis patient; material: feces | host: Homo sapiens | place: China | collected 2015-10
TGCTGTACACCAAGTTCGGCTGGGTCAACAGCCCGTTCTATCTGGCCATCTGGGTACACTGCGCATTTGCTACCGAGACCTACTTCGTTTACCAGCTGGTGCAGTTCATGCGCAATGTCCCGCGTGACCTGGACGAGGCTGCCGCCATCGACGGCTGCTCCTCGTTCCAGACCCTGTACAAGGTCATTGTCCCCATGCTGATGCCCGCTCTGGTGTCCTGCGCCCTGTTCCAGTTCATGTGGAGCTGCAACGACTTCATGGGCCCGCTGCTTTATGTGCAGACCCCTGCCAAGTACCCCATGTCCCTGTTCGTCAAGCTGTCCATGGATGGTGATACGGGCTTTGCCTGGAACCGCATCCTGGCCCTGTCGCTGATCTCCATTCTGCCGCAGCTGATCGTCTTCTTCTGCGCACAGGATCAGTTCGTCGAAGGTATCTCCGCAGGTGCTGTCAAGGGCTAAGCGCTCTTTCTCCCGCGGCCAAGACGGCTGAAACCACAAACACCCCCTGTGCCATTGCCCGTAAGATGGTACAGGGGGTGTTATGTTTATATTCTATGGCTCTTCCGGTATTGCAGCGGCCCGGTGCCCATGGTCTCCCGGAAGACACGCCGGAAATGGGCGGCGCTGGCAAAGCCCGTCTGCTCCGCCACCGTGCCGATGCTGAGCTCCGTTGTCTCCAGCAGCTTCTGGGCGGCCTCGATGCGGCGGCCATTGATGTAATCCACAATGGACTGCCCCGTTACCCGCCGGAACAGGCGGCTGAGGTAATAGGGCGAGATGTAAAACTTTGCCGCCACCTCGCTGAGGGAAAACTTCTGCTGGTAATTGGCGGCAAGGTAGGCGCAGATCTGCTCCACTGTCTCGTTGCGGGGGCGGGCGGCGTGGCTCTCGGCCCGGTACTCCTGCTCTGCATAGTGGAGCAGGAGCCCCAGGTAGAGCACACCCGGATAATCCTGCTCGCCCCGGGCTTTCCGCATCAGCTCCAGCACCGTCCGCAGACAGCTGGACCACTGCACCGGGCCGTATAAGAGCGTGGCCTGCCCCGGCTCAAACAGGGCGCTGTAGTCCCGCTGGGCCATATTCCGGATATCGTGGAGGGCCGCCACCGGGAAGCGGCACCCCAGCAGCTCCGGCGGCACACTGCCCGCCTGCTGCAGCCGCCCGCTGCCCGGGCCCAGCAGCAGCGCGCAGCCAGGAGCCGCCAGCGTGGTCTGGCCATCCCACTGGACATTGCAGCTGCCGCCCGAGACCAGGATCAGATAACAGAGCTCTTCTTCGCTCGTGAGTTCTCTGGCCTCTGCTCCCAGCCGCAGGTTCTCCGCCACGATCTTTGCATTGAGCCGTTCCCGTTCCGCACGCATGTTCCGCATCCCCCTGCATTTTACTTGCTTTTAGTGTACCATGGCCGGCCCGGCCGGGCAAGCCGCAATACACTTCTGTTTTTTCCATTTTCTCAAATCTCTTTCAGGAGGCTGTTTATGAATCTGTCTCTCATCCGCTCCATGACCCGCAGTGCGGTCTTTGAGCTTGAAAACGGGCTGTGCTTCCGCCCTGCCCACCCGTTCACTGTCACGCTGAACGGAGAAACCATCTATGATACCTGCAACACCAATGTGTTCTCCCTCTTCTCCCTGCTCCCCGGCACCACTTATACCGTGGGCGTGCAGGCCGAGGGCGAGAGCCTGAGCCTGGAGTTCACCACCGAGGCCGAGACGTTCTTTGTGGACGCCTCCCGCTACGGCCTGGTGGGCGACGGCGAGACGGACAACACCGTCAAGCTGCAGGCGGCTCTCTCCACCTGCCCCAAGGGCGGCACCGTGTATGTCCCCGCCGGACGCTACCGCACGGCCAGCCTGTTCCTCAAGAGCAATACCACCCTCTACCTGGAAAAAGGCGCCGTGCTCCTGGGCGATAATGACCGCACCCACTACCCCATCCTGCCCGGCGTGCTGCCCAGCGAGAACGAGGTGGACGAGTATTACCTGACGGGCTGGGAGGGCAACCCCCTGAACAGCTTTGCAGGCCTGCTGAACATCACCCAGGTGCACGATGTGGTCGTGACCGGTGAGGGCACCCTGGACTGTGACGCCCAGAACGGCGACTGGTGGGTGAACCCCAAGGTCAAGCGGATCGCGTGGCGTCCCCGCGCCGTGGCCATGGTGGACAGCGAGAATGTCTGCCTGCACGGCATCACCGTCCAGAACAGCTACGCCTGGACCATCCACCCCATCTTCGTCAAGCAGCTGGACCTGCTGAACTTCAATATCAATAACCCCTACAACGCCCCCAACACCGATGGCATCGACCCCGAGAGCTGCGAGTATACCCGGATCATCGGCGTCAACATCCATGTGGGTGACGACTGCATCGCCATGAAAGCCAGCAAAGTCTTCCTGGGCATGAAGCTCAAGAAGAGCTGCGAGCACACTGTCATCCGCAACTGCCTGCTGGACAAGGGCCACGGCGGCATCGTCATTGGCAGCGAGATGAGCGGCGGCGTCAAGGATATGGTGGTCACCCAGTGCCTCATGGACCACACCGACCGCGGCCTCCGCGTCAAGACCCGGCGCGGCCGCGGCAACACCGCCGTCATTGACGGGCTGGTCTTCCGCAACGTGGAGATGCGGGGCGTCAAGGCACCGTTCGTCATCAACATGTTCTACTTCTGCGACCCGGACGGCCACGGCCCCTATGTCCAGTGCCGCGAGCCTCTGCCGGTGGACGAGTACACCCCCAAGCTGGGCACCCTGACCATGGAGAATATCGTGGCCACCGACGCCCAGTTTGCAGGCTGCTACTTCGACGGCCTGCCGGAGCAGCCCATTGAGCGGGTGAGCATGAAGAATGTCACCATCACCTTTGACCCCGAGGCCAAGGAAGGCCAGGCGGCCATGGCCGACAACCGCCCGTTTGTGAAAAAGCTGGCCATTTACGCCGAGAACGTCAAGGAGATCGACCTGCACAACGTGAAGATCGAGGGCTATGAGGGCGAGCGGCTCCACTTTGCAAATGTCGGCCATTTTGAGGAGGACTGAAAGCCATGACGCATTCTGAAATTCTGACCATGCTGGGCGATTACGTGGATTACCTCATCGCCAATTCCAGCGCCGAAGCACCCATGTGGAACATTGAGAAAGTGCGCAGCGGCAAGCCCAACAAATGGAACTACATCGACGGCTGCATGATCACGGCCTGCCTGAGCCTGTACCACACCACGGGCGACCAGAAGTATCTGGATTTCTCCAAAAACTTCATCGACTATTTTGTGCAGGAAGACGGCTCCATCCAGACCTACGACCCCAAGGAGTACAACCTGGACAACGTGAATCAGGGCAAGAACCTGTTCACCCTGTACGACATTTACGGCGAGGAGAAATACCGCAAGGCCATTGATGTCATCCGCGGCCAGCTGGAGACCCAGCCCCGCACCAAGGAGGGCAACTTCTGGCACAAAGACATCTACCCCTGGCAGGTCTGGCTGGACGGCACCTACATGGCCCAGCCGTTCTATATGGATTACGAGACCCGCTACAACAAGATGCAGGGCTGCATTGACAGCTACAAGCAGTTCATGAACATCAAAAAGCACATGCGGGACGAGAAGACCGGCCTGTACTACCACGGCTATGATGAGAGCCGCCAGATGTACTGGGCCGACCCCGTGACCGGCTGCAGCCCCAACTTCTGGCTGCGGGCCATGGGCTGGTTCATGGTGGCCATGGTGGACACGCTGGAGCGGATGGACGAGCAGCTGTACAACGAGTACCGCAGCATCATGGCGATGTTGAAGCAGACCATTGAGGACGTGCACAAGTTCCAGGACGAGGAGACCGGCATGTTCTGGCAGGTGATGGATCACCCCGGCGTGGAGGGCAACTATCTGGAGACCAGCGGCACGGCCCTGTTTGCCTACGCCGTGCTCAAGGGCGTGCGCCTGGGCTACCTGCCCAAGCGGATGGCTGCCTGGGCCGAGAAAGCATTCTACGGCACCTGCGACAAGTATCTGAGCAAGAACCCGGACGGCAGCTTACAGCTGGGCGGCATCTGCCTGGTGGCCGGCCTTGGCGGCAAGGACCACCGGGACGGCTCCCTGGCCTATTACTTCAGTGAGCCCGTCGTCTGCAACGACGCCAAGGGCGTGGGCCCGCTGGTGCTGGCTTACACCGAGATGATCGCAAAGAAATAAACCTCTCCCATAACAAGTAAAAAACCAACCGCCACGGTGACAGATGCCGTGGCGGTTGGTTTTTGCACTTTTTTCCTTGTCCGTCGTCCCTCTATAGAACGCATCTATATTGTACCGAGAGACAAGCCCCTTGTAAAAGGTCTGTTTGGTATTGCAGAAATACAAAATTTGTATGGCTGCATCCGGTCAGGCTTCGGGAGCTTTGCCTCCCGCCAGTGAGTGAACGGGAGCAGTCACTGCTCATTCTCTTCCTCGAGCAGCGACTCCACATCGGTGGCCTTTGCCATTTCCTCGGCCGTCCAGTCCAGCTGGACGGTGCCGTTCAGATCCAGCTCATAGTTTTCTTTTTGCGCCAGACTGCCGGAGGACAGGTCCCTGTCCGCATCCGAAAATCCCCTGCAGAAAAAGCCGATCTGTTTGGGCTGCACTTCCATCTGTTGGACCACATTGGTCAGGCGGCGGCAGTCTTTTGCAAAGGCCTCTGCACTGTCATAGGGGCCCTGCAGCCAGACGTTCAGCTCCAGCGTTTCGGTGTTGTCCGGTGTCAGCTTTTCCACATCGTTGTGATCGCTGTAAAGCTCCACCCAGCAGCCCATGTCCTTGAGGCGGATGTCCGATGCCTCCTGCTGGAACTTTTCGTACACGCTCTGCTGGTAGGCATCCCTCAGCCTCTGTTCCTTCTGCTGGGCCTCTGGATCCACCTGTTCCCACACCAGCGGCAGGAGGGTCAGGCCAAAGCAGCAGGCCATCAGGACCAGACAGACGAACACCGAGACGAAATCGTATTTGCCGCGCTGCGGCCTTGTGGCGTAATACAGCACCTCGCACCCCAGCAGGACGAGACCTGCTGCCGGAACGATCTTCAGCACCAGCAGCGCGTCAAAATTCGGCAGAAAGTGATAAGCAAAGAAAAATATCCCCGCAGTAATCAGGCAAATGCCCAGCGTCACACTGCCCACCCGCCGGACCGGCTCTGCCTGTGCGGCGGCAGGAGGCGGATTTTTCGGGACCCAGCTCGTTTCCGGGGCGGTATCCGCTGTCGTTTCCTTTCCGTTCTGGACAATTTTTGTTGAAATATCCGGCTCGTTATTCGTCATGGCCATTTTCCTCCTTTGCGGAAGTGTCATCCGACAGGGTCATCCCCGGCGCATCCGGCTGGGCATGGTATTCCTGGAAGTCGGCATCCCCGGCAGCGTCTTCCTGTGCCTCAGCCTGTTTTTTGCCGGCCTTTTGGGGGCCGCGCACCAGCCAGGCACCACAGAGGATGAGGGCCACGCAGAGCACCACATCCGGCAGCCGGTCCATCACCAGATAAAACGCCCGGAACACCACGCTGTCCCGGCCCCAGCGCCACAGAACATCGTTCAAGAGATTCATAATGATGTTCATGATGTTCTCGTAGGCGATCAGCGCGCCAAAGGCGATGAGGGCCCAGCCCACCAGCTTGTGGCTGTCCAGCAGAAGCCGGGCAAGGCGCTTGTCCTTGGGGTCCAGGTGAACCAAATAGTCATCCGCCGGGGCATTGCCCAGGGCGATCTGCGCCCGGAGGTTGAGGGTATCAAAAAAGCTGTACATAAAAACGAGCAGCAGAAAAAACGCAATGGGGGAAAACAGCACCGCCAGCACACAGATGGCACAGCACATCAGCATCAGCGAAAGGCCCCGTTTCATATAGCCCTGGTACATCTGGCCCGCGCCGGGGATGAACGCGAACAGCAGGGTCAGCAAACCATTTTTCAGCATAACAAATCCTCACATTCTCAGGTTACACTCTGTTTGGGTGTGGTCGGGATCGCTCCGGCGTCGGGCGTTTTGCCCGGGAGCAGATTTTCCAGCACGCCGGAATGTTTGTGGTAGAACTCCTGCCGGGTCTCCATGGGCTTGCCCGTCAGCTCCTGCGGCGGGGTGCTCATGGTCTGGGAGGGCAGAATGGTTTTCAGGTCGCAGCCGCGGCCCAGCATGGCCGTGATGGCCCCGGACCGCCAGAGGCTGAGCGCCAGCACGGCGGCAACGCCTGCCACGGCCACCCGGCCATAGGTGCTCTGCATCAGCCGCACCCAAATCGTCGTCATGATGGTGCCATGCACCCTGCGGGGCGGCGTTTCCAGCACGTCCGCCGTCAACAGGGCCGTGTAGCGGTCCATGCATTTGTCGCAGTAAGAGAGGTGTTCGGCCGCTTCCAGCCGCCCCAGCTCGTCCAGCTGCCCATTCCGCAGGGCCTGTAAGCCCTCATCGGTCAGGCATCCGTCCTCCCGGAACAATTCCAGTTCTTTTTCATCCATTCTGGTTCCTCCTTTCCGGTTTCTGCGGGGCTTCCGCCCCACTGGCCCGCAGCTGGGCGGCCAGCATCTTTTTGGCCCGGTACACCTGGGCCTCCACGGTTTTCTGGGGCCTGCCGCAGAGGCGGGCCGCTTCCACGGCGGTATGCTGCTCCAGCAGCATCAGGCGGCAGGGCGTTTTGTAGGGCTCCCGCAGGGCCAGAATGCGGCGGGTGAGTTCTTCCTCGCCCAACGTCTCCAGCACCTGCTGCTCGGGGTCCGACTCCGGCGGAGCGCCCTCCAGCGCCAGCACCTCGTCGCCAGGGGTGTTCACCCGCCGGACCCAGGCGCTGCGTAAGTAATCTTTCGCCTTGTTGGAGGCGATGCGGGCCAGCCACTGCTTTTCAAACCCGGGCGGACAGCGGTCAATGCTCCGCCAGGCCGCCAGAAAGGTCTCCTGCGTCAGGTCCTGGGCTTCGCCCACATCCGGCACCAGCTGGTGACAGACGGTGTAGACGAGGCCCTGATACTGCCGCACGAGCCGGTCAAATTCCAATGTGGTCAATCGTCCGCGCCGCCTCCTTTCCCGTGGTGCGGGGGTACTGTTTTGCACGCCCCTCTGCTTTTGAATACGAGCCGGGAAAGCTTTTTCCTGCAGCTTCCTCAAAAAAATTTTCTGTGGTATACTTACTATATCACACAAGGAGGTCCACCGCCATGGCAATTCCCACAAAACAGGCCCTGTTGCAGGCACTTTCGGGTGCAGAGGGGCGCTACATCTCCGGCGAGCAGCTGGCCCAGACGCTGGGGGTGAGCCGGGCGGCCATCCACAAGGCGGCTGCCGCCCTCACAACGCAGGGGTACACGCTGGAAGCCGCCCCCCGCCGGGGCTACCGGCTGCTGGGCGGGGACCCGTTCTGCGCCGACGCCGTGGGCGAGTACCCCGCACCGGTTTATGTCTACGAGCGGCTGGACAGCAGCAACCAGACGGCCAAGCGGCTGGCACTGGCCGGGGCCCCGCATGGCACGCTGGTGCTGGCGGGCCAGCAGAGCGCGGGCCGGGGCCGGATGGGCCGCCGATTCGAGAGCCCGGCGGGCAAGGGCATCTATCTTTCTCTGGTGCTGCGGGCACCCGTGCCCGCCTCCGAGGCGCTGGGCGTCACCGTCGGGGCTGCCGTGGCCGTGGCCCGGGCTGTGCAGAAGCTCTGCGGCATCGAGCTGGGCATCAAGTGGGTCAACGACCTCTACTATCAGGGCAAAAAGGTCTGCGGCATCCTGACGGAAGCCGGCACCAGCGTGGAGAGCGGCCTGCTGGAATGGCTAGTGGTGGGCATCGGGCTCAACCTGACCACCACCCCCGCCGACTGGCCGGAAGAGCTGGCCCGTACAGCGGGCAGTCTCTTCCCGGGCGGACCAGCCCCTGTCGGCCGGGCGGCGCTGGCCGGGGCCATTGCCCGGGAGCTGCTGGCCCTCTGCCCGGCTTTCGACTGCCTGGACGAGTACCGCTCCCGCTGCTTTGTGCCGGGGCACTGGGTCACCGTCTGCACCGCCGCCGAGACCTACGCGGCCCGGGCCATCGCCATTGATGACAATGGTGCCCTCCTCGTGGAGCGGGAGGGTGGCCGTCGGGCCGCCCTGCAGCACGGCGAGGTGAGCATAAGACCAACGAAAACCGAGTAAAAAACACAGCGATACGAGTTCTGTTTGTCAGAAGCATCGTATCGCTGTGTTTGTATGTTGAATTTTAACGGGCTCGCCCTCTCAGGCGCTGACGCGCCAGCTTATCCTCCCTCTGTCGCGTTACGACATCTCCCTCCGGCCGGAGGGAGTCTTTCAAAGGGAGAGCTTTCATATTGTTTACGGTATGTAGGGGGACGTATAGGGCGAGGGGCCGAGCTCGGCGGCTTCCAGCACCTTGACGCCTGCGGACTCAAACGCGCGGCGGAGGGCGGCGGCATAGCCGGGCTTCTGGGCCTTGTTCTGGATGCAGATGGTGATAACGCCGTGGAGCGTCGTGCACTCCACGCCGATGGAAGCACCATCGGCGGGCACCCAGGTCTGGAAATCGGTAAGATACTTCTCCAAGTCCGGGTCGGCAGGGACGAACGGGTCGCCCTGATAGCTGACCCAGAAATCCGAGGGGAAGCCGCTGATGTACTCGCCCATCTGGAAGACGCGCTTCTTGATCTTGAGGGAAGCGCGCTGGCGGTACACCTGGTACACCCAGCCCATCTGCTCCGCCACCCGGAAGAGCTTGGGCTCTTTGGTCAGGTTGTGGCGGATGTCGGCCTCCACGCCAGGCACCAGCGTGGCCAGCGTATCGGCCTCCGTCACCGTGATCGGCCGCTGGAACGAGGCCACGCAGTTGAAGAGGGCCTTGGGCGTGCCCATGGCATCCCGGGCGTCGGTGGAATAGTTGTACATCAGGTCATCCCGGCCAAAGTACTCCCGGCCCGCCTTGCAGAAGAGGGTGATCAGCGCGCTGAACGGTTTGACCCCCAGCGGCAGAGCGGCATCCAGCAGGCTCTGCTTGTCCAGCCGGACCCGGACGAGCCGAGGCTTTGCCTCGCTGGTCTGGGTGACCTCTTTCTGCATGTCGTTTTCCACCTGGCTCTCCGGGTACCGGGCCAGAATGTCTTCAATGTCATAGGGCGGGTCCGACACAAGGGGCTCACAGGCAAAGGCCGTGCCATACCGCAGGTTGCAGTAGAGCTTGAGCACCAGCGTCACGAGCCGGGAAACGCCCCGGCCATCGGCCAGGAAGTGGAACCAGTCGAAAAAGATCTGGTTTCCCTCACAGCTGAAGGCCAGCTGATAGTCGTCGGTATCCTCCGGGATGTGAGGCTGTACATGCCCGATGCGGACCCGGAACGGCGCGTCGTTGGGGGCCAGGTGGGCCTCCCGCTTCTCCCAGACCACTTTCTGGAAGAAATACCCCGCCAGGGGCCGGGCCTCGTCACAAGCCTGCTGGAGCAGTTCCGCATCCACCGGGTCTTTCATCGTCAGCTCATAGCGGCAGAGGACCGTATGCTCCCGGTAATAATACACGATGCCCTGAAAAACAGAGCGCTGTTCCGCATTCATGGGCGTTTACCCCACGTGGGCGGCCAGGTAATCGGCCAGGTCGCTGATGGTGACAAAGTTGCGCAGCTCCTTTTCCGGGATGCGCAGGCCAAACGTCTCCTCCAGGTCTGCCACCACGGTGAGGATCTCCATGGAGGACAGGTCCAGGTCGTCCATCAGGACGCTGTCTTCGGTGACATCTTCGGGCGAAATTTCAGCAACATCCTCCAGGATGGCGAGGATCTGGGATACGATTTCGGATCTTTCCATAGTGATTAGCTTCCTTTCCCGTTTACAAATCCGTGCGGGGACAGTGTGCCCCGCGGCGGGCTGGTTTATCCTGTTGTTTATTTGCGCAGCAGCTTGCCGGTGCCGGTACGGGGCAGCGGCTCGGTGCTGAACTCCACGGCGCTCATCCGCTTATACAGCGGCAGGGTGCGGTTGGTGGCGGTGATGTACTCCCGCACTTCCTCCTGCTTTGCTTCCTCGCAGTAGATGACGGCACAGATCTTCTTGCCCTTTTCCTTGACGACGCACTCTTTCACCGCCGGGCACTTGGCCAGCAGGCTTTCCAGCTCTTCCGGGCTGACATTCTCGCCGCTGTCCAGGATGATGAGGTTCTTCTTGCGGCCGGTGATGTAATAATAGCCCTCCTCATCTTTCCGGGCCAGGTCGCCGGTGTGGAGCCAGCCGTCGGCATCCACCACCTCCGCGGTGGCCGCGGGGTCCTTATAGTAGCCCAGCATGACGCAGCCGCCCCGGATGCAGAGCTCGCCGTCCTCGGCGATCTTATACTCGCAGTGGTCGTCGGGCTTGCCGGCCGAGCGGATGTGCTTTTCGTCCTGGGCATAATTGATGATGCCGTCGCCGCAGGTCTCGGTCATGCCATACACCTGGGTGATCATCATGCCCTCCCGGGCCAGCTCAGCCAGCATCTTGCCATCAAACATGGCGGAAGAACCGCAGGGGTTCCACAGGCCGTTGAGACGCTCCCGGCGGCCCCGCTTGACATCTTTGTAGATGGACTCCATCAGCATGGGAGCCACGGCCATGGCGTCGCTGTGCATCAGCCGGACATCGCGGTAGAAATCCCGCAGGTCGCTGGAGAGGTTGAGGGCCCAGCCCTTACAGGGCCAGACGAACAGGCAGATGAACGTGCCCAGATGGAACAGGGGCAGGATGCAGAAGTTGCTCAACACATCGTTCTTGTTCTCGGGCATGTGGGTATGTTTGTAATCCAGCATGGCACCGCCGAAGACCACCTGCGCCCCGGTGGTGGTGAAGAAGTTGCGCTCCGAGAGCATGACGGCCTTGCTGCGGCCAGTGGTGCCGGAGGTGAACATCAGCACCATCAGGTCATCGTGGCCGCGGGTGTTGGTGATGTCCATGGCGGGCTCGCTGTCCTTGAAGCTGTCCATGGGGCGGAGGATGGGGCCGTAAGCGGCCACCAGCTGATCCCGGCAGCCATAGTCGATGCCGTCGTTCAGGATGAGACTGGGCTCCACCAGGCCGATCTCATATTCCAGCTCCGGCCAGGTCTTTTTCTGGTTCAGGGTCACGACCACGCCGCCCGCCAGGATGATGCCAAAGGCGTTGACGCCGTATTCATAGCAGTTTTTGCTCAGCAGGGCCACCCGCTTGCCTTTGATATCAGGGATGGCACCGCGCAGATAAGTCACCACACGGCGGATGTCCTGCACATACTGGGCATAGGTCTTCTCCACCACGGTCTCGCCGTCGGCGGCCACATAGCGAAACGCCACATGATCCGGGTACTGCCGCTCCATGGTCTGCGTTACAAGTTCAAACGCGTTATCGATCATTCTTTTTGCTCCTTGCCTTTTTCTTTTTTGCAACAACACGCCGGCAGCTGCAAGCACTGCCAATACCTTAATAATACCTGTTTTGGCAGGGAATTGCAACCGCGCGGCGCGGTCTTTTACAATTGTTTTATTTTTGCCGCATCCAGGTTCCGGCCTTCCTTGCGCAGCAGCTTGCCCAGAGCGTTGCGGGGCAGCGGCTCCGCCGTGAACTCCACGGCACTGATCCGCTTGTACAGCGGCAGGGTGCGGTTGCACTCGGTGATAAAGTCTTTCACCTCGGCCTGCCGCTCCTTTGCGCAGTAGACCACAGCGCAGATCTTCTGGCTCTTTTCTTTCACGATGCACTCCTGCACCGCCGGGCAGGCAGCCAGCTTGTGCTCCAGCTCCTCGGGGCTGACGTTTTCGCCATTGGCCAGGATGATGAGGTTCTTTTTGCGGCCCGTGATGTAATAGTAGCCATCCTCGTCGATGCGGCCCAGATCACCGGTATGGAACCAGCCGTCCTTGTCGATGACTTCAGCGGTGGCCTCGGGGTCTTTATAATAGCCCAGCATGACGCTGTTGCCCCGGATGCAGATCTCTCCGGTCTCATCCACCTTGTACTCACAGTGATCATCCGGCTTGCCAACGGCGCTCATGTGGTCAGCCGTCTGGGTAAAGTTGAGGATGCCGTCGCCGAATGTCTCGGTCATGCCATAGCACTGGTTGACCACAAAGCCGTTGGCGGCCAGCTCTTCCAGCATCTTGGGGTCGAGGGCGGCGGAGGAGCAGCACAGGTCCCACAGACCGTTGAGACGCTCCACGCGGCCTCGTTTGTAATCGTTGTAAACGGTCTCCACCAGCATGGGGGCCGAAGCCATGACGTCGCTGTGCATCAGGCCAAGGTCGCGGTAGAAATCGCGGATATCGCCGCAGAGGTTCAGGGCCCAGCCTGCCGGCGGGTAGGACATGACGCAGACAAAGCAGGCCATGTGGAAGAGCGGCAGCAGGGTCATGTGGCTCAGAGGCAGCTTCTGGCCCGCGGGCAGGCGGTTGGTGATCCAGTTTTCGGCCACCTCAGAGTAAGTGACCAGCGTGGAGCACATGTTCCGCTCCGAGAGCATGACGCCCTTGCTGCGGCCGGTGGTGCCGGAGGTGAACATCAGCATCATGAGGCCGTCGTGGTCCACACAGTTGGTCAGCTCCCCGGGAGTGGAATCCTTGTAGCAGTTCATGGGGCGGAGCAGCGGGCCGTAAGCGGCCTCCAGCTGGGCACGGCAGCCGTAATCAACGCCGTCGTTCAAAATCAGGGCAGGCTCCACCTGGCCCAGCTCATATTCCAGCTCGTCCCAGGTCTTCTTCTGGTTCAGCGTGACCAGCACGCCGCCGGCCAGAATGATGCCGTAGGACGCCACGCAGAACTCATAGCAGTTGCGGCTCAGCAGCACCACACTGCGGCCCTTGAGGTCCGGCACTTCGTTTTTCAGGTAGGTGACCATTTTGCGGATGTCCCGCGCATACTCGCGGTAGTGCTTTTCCACCACGGTCTTGCCGTCTTCGGCCACATAACGGATGGCCACATTGTCCGGGAACTCCTGCTCCATGCAGCGGGTGACCATATCATACACACCAGCGGGAACTTTGATCTTCTCTGCCATTCGTATTCTTCTCCTTTGTGTCAGAATGTCTGATTTTGGGATATCACGGAAAACGCTGGGAAAAAAACTCCCCCGGCATCAGTATACCGCAAAGAGGCCGCAAGTGCAATATTTCATTGCACAAATATGCAAGTAAAAGTTACATTTCGGTTTGTGCAATTGCATGTAAATCCTTCCTTTTGTTGCGAGGGGGCGAAACCCTGTGGTACACTTTGTTCATCGCCCTGCCGCATTCAAATTGACAGCCACAGGAAAAAGCATTATACTATTTAACAACACTAGTCTCACAAAACAATCCAACTTTTATCATTTTGCGCCAAGTAGGCGGCTTTCTGCCATCCCGGGGCGATCCTGCGGCGCAAAGGAGGAGCCCTTTCATGGAAGGTACCAAACCTCGTACTGCAAGCTCGCTGGGCATGTTCGACCTGCTGAAAGGCGTCGGCATGCTGCTGATCGTCTTTGCCCACACCTCGGAGCTTTACCCCGTGGGTGATATTTCCACCATCACGCCCGTCACGTTTTTTCTGTTTGCCTACCGCGAATCGCTGATGGCGGCGTTCTACATCGCCAGCGGCTACGGTTTCCGCAAGCGGAGCATTGGCAAATGCATCAGCCAGCAGTTCAAGACCCTGTTCAAGCCTTACGCCTACACCGGGCTTGCCACTACCATAGCGCATTTCGTCATTCATTATAAGACATTCGGCAATTGGAACAACGCCGTTTACGAGACGTATAAAGTGCTGGGCGGTTTTGTGCTGGGCCTGCCCCACACCGCCACCTATTTCGGGCAGGAATTTTTCTCCTGCGGCCCCATGTGGTATCTGCTGGCGCTGATGATCGGATGGATCCTGCTGGACATCATCCTGAATATTTTCCCCGAGAGCTACATAAAATGGGCCGTACTGGGCACCATGCTGCTGGGCTGGGGCATCTCTCTTGTGTGGGAGGCCCCGTTCTGCATCGCGCAGGGCATGGTCACGGTGCCGTACCTGTACATCGGGTTCCTGGCCAAGAAAAAGCGCCTGTTTGAGAAAAAGTTCCGGCCTCTGGCCATCCTGGGCCTGCTGGCAGCGGCGCTGGGCGTCGCCCTGGGTGTGCTGCTGACTGGCAAAACGGACTGCGTCTCCCTGGGCGAGTGGACCATGGGCCCGGTCAGCATCCTGCTGGACGGCATTGTGGGCCTCGGTTTCATCGTCCTGTTTATGAAAGTACAGCGGCTGCTGGACAACCCAGTCACCCACCTCATTGAGGCGGTGGGCCGCCGCTCGCTGTATATCTTCTGCATCCACACCGTGGAGCTCACGGCAGTGCCCTGGTACCTGATGGTACAGAAATACGCTGCCGCCCCCACCAAAGGCCTCTGGCTGCAATATGCCGTCTCGCTGGGCAGCATTTTCCTCCTGTGTGAGATTCTGCTGCGCCGCCGGGACGTGATGCTCAAGTTCTTCCCTGCTCGCCGCAGACACTTTGCGGAACACCGGCGGTATGTGGCGAAACATTGAATTTTTGCGGCTCTGCCGCTGAATAATAAAAACTGAGGAGAATCCGGCTATGAACAACGAAACTCCTGAAGCGGCTCTGCGCAGCCGCATTGCGGACCTGGAACAACAGCTCAAGCTCTCGGACGAGGGGTGTTCCCGGCTGGCGGCACGCTGCCTGGACCTGGAAAAAGAGGTACAGTCTTATCTGGCGGCCCACCCCCAGCGCGAGATGCACACCGATTCCCCCACCCTTTTGCAGCCGCTGCTCTACTTTGATGCAGGCTTCGGCTTCTCCGAGCGGGACACCCTGACCGCCCCCGACTATGTCTGCGACGAGCTGACCGGTACCGTGACAGCGACCTTTGAGCTGCCCACCGCCGCGCAGGCTTTGCGGTTTGACCCGGGTGAGCTGCCCTGCTGCATCACCAACCTGAGCTTTTCGGACGACCGGCTGCTCTGCGTGCCCGCCAACGGCCTGACACTGCCGGGCGACAGCATCCTGTTTTTGGGCGATGACCCCAATTTCCGGCTGGAGGGGCTGACCCATTACCCCGCCGGGATGAAGCTGGTGGTCTCCTACTGCTATTTCCCGCTGGAGACGTTGACGGACGAACCCCTTTTTAACGCGGTGCTGGAGGGGGTGCAGCACTTCCAGAAGACCTGGAACAGTGAGGCCCGGCACATCCAGCAGCTGGAGCAGATCAACGCGGAGCAGCAGCAGGCTGTGGATGCCCTGCACAAGAACATTGCCGAGCTGCACCAAGCCAACGCGGAGCTGACCGCCCGCTGCCAGGCCTATGAAAAATCGCTGGAGGGGGTGCTGTCCAGCAGCAGCTGGCGCATCACCTCACCGTTCCGCCGTCTGCTGGGCTGGTTCCACCGCAGCCGCTGAGCGCACCCATCACTGACAGAGGAGCGACAACATTCATGTACAGCAGTTACAGTCCCCTGCAGCGGACCCAGCTGTCCGGGCAGGTTTATACCGATACGCAGAGCCTCTATCTTCTTGTTTATGCCCCGGGCCGCCGGGTGGCGCTGGAAAACACCCTGCGCGACCAGCTCCACCAAAAATTCCGGCTGGTGGATTCGCTGGCTGACGCTCTCACCCCCGCCGTGGCCGGTGTGCTGCTGGTGCGGGAGGATGTGGAGCTGATGTCCACCGCCCTCAACTACTTTGCCGCCGCCCTGAAAGACGGGGCGGATCTCGTCCTCAGCGACGCCGTGTTCGGCTACAACGGTGCCACCGCCCTCTACCAGAGCGACGCCCACATCTCCTGCACCGGCTGCGCGCTGGTGTCCCGCGCTTTGCTGGACCGCTGCCGCGCCGCCGCAAAGGACCCGGAGAGCGTCAGCGAACTGCTGGACGCTGCCGCCCGCCTGAGCGAGCGGTGCACCCGCGTCCCGCAGGCTCTGCTCCATTTTGAGCGGGACATCTGCGCCGAGGATGCCTATTCTCTCCACGGCAAGCGGGCATTCCTCATCAGCCATGTGCTGGATATGACGGGTGCTCCCATCGTGATGGTGAGCGCCGTGCCCGTGCTCCGCAGCATGGGCTATGAAGTGACGGTGCTGGGCCCCAGTGACAACGGTTCTTTGCAGCTGTTCCGGGACGCCGGTGCCGCCGTCATCACCCGGGCAGGGTGTGTTTCCTCCCCGGCTCTGTGGGGGCTGGCCCTCTGCGCCGATTTCGTCATTGTCAACACCGTGGTCAGCGGGCGGGTGCTCCGGGCCCTGAGCGATACCGGCGTGCCTGTGCTCTGGTGGCTCCACGATGCCTTTGCGGGCTACCCGCACATTGCCCACCAGATCCCCAAGACCATTGCCCCGAATGTGGAGGTCTATTCCGTGGGCAAGCACGCGGCGGCGGCCATGCACGCCGTCCGGCCCGAGTTCGAGATCAAACAGCTCATCTATGGCCTGCCCGACTACTCGAAAGAAGACTTCCCGGTCTACGACCTGGGCTACGCCAATGGCCGCCCGCTCTTCGTCACCGTGGGTTCGTTCGAGCGGCGCAAAGGTCAGGATATCTTCTGCAAGGCCATCCGGCTGCTGCCCCCCGAGGTACGGCAGAAAGCCTCATTCCTCTTTGTGGGCAAGGCAGCCGACCGGGAGATGATGGACGCCGTGCGGAACCTGACGGCCGATTTCCCCGCCAACGTCTTCTACTGCAAACGGCTGAGCCGGGACGAGATCAAATCCCTGATGCAGCAGTGCACCTGCCTGGTCTGCGCCTCCCGCGATGACCCCATGCCAACCTTCGTCACCGAGGGCCTGATCTTCGGCAAGCCCTCCATCGTGTCGGAGCACACGGGCACGGCGGGCCTTGTCACCGAGGGTGTGGACGGCTTCGTCTACCGGGACGATGACCCCGCCCAGCTGGAAAAGCTGCTCTGCTGGGCCATTGAGCACCCCGCCGAGCTGGCCGCCATGCACGACGACTGCCGCGCCCTCTACGAGCGCTATTATTCCAAAGAAGCGTTCGCCCGGACGCTGACCACGGCGGTAAAAGAACTGACCGAAAAAGTGGAACAGTTGAACAACAAATAACCCTCGAGGGACAGGCAGACGCCTGTCCCTTTTATCATATTGCTGTATTTGCCAAGAAAAATTTGTCTCATGTTCACAAAAAAACCGCAGGGATATGCTATACTGTCCTCAAATCCCGTTGAGAAAGGAGCGTGTCCCATGCCCCGGCAAAGCCAAAACCAGAGCCCTGCCCCCTCCCGCAAAAAAGCCCTGCTCTCCGTAGCCATCCTGCTGGCCCTGACGGGCGTGCTCATCCTGCTGTTCAAGGATCACTGGGCCGAGATCTCCGCCGCACTGGCCCAGCTTTCACTCGGACAGGTAGCACTGGTGCTGGTGCTGGGCATCACCTACCCGCTTTTGGAGGGTGTGGCCAGCTGGCTCATCGTGCGCAGCCGCCTGCCCGGCTTTACCCTGCGGCACGGCATCGACAACGCATGGATGGGCACGTTTGGCAATGTCATCTGTCTGGGGGCCGGAGCGGTGCCCATGCAGACCTACTACCTGCACCGCTGCGGGCTGGGGCTTGGCCCCGGCGTGGGGCTGATGACCCTGCAATACGTCTTCCATAAGGCTGCCGTTCTGGTGTATGCCACGGTACTGCTGCTTTGGAACCGGCAGTGGTTCACGGCCCACGCCACTGGCGTTTTGAGCTACCTGCCCGCCGCCTACACGGTGGTGGCCGGGGTCATCCTGGGGCTGGTGCTCCTCTGCACCGCCCCGCTGGTGCAGAGCCTTGCCCGCAGGGCTCTGGGCCTGCTGCCCAAGACGGAAAAATGGCAGGCCCGCCGGGAGAGCTGGCAGACCCAGCTGGACACCCTGAGCGAAGAGAGCCGCCACCTGCTGACAGAAAAATCCCGCTGCCTGAAAATTTTCGCGGTCCATCTCTGCAAGCTTTTTTTGATGTACACCATCCCATCCTTCTGCCTGCGGTTCATGGGGCTTTCCAGCGCTCTGAGTTTCGGGCAGGTGCAGCTGCTCACCGCGCTGATGCTCTTCCTCTCCAACGCTCTGCCCAATGTGGCCGGCATGGGCTCCATTGAGACGGCATTCCTGCTGGTATTCGGCGCGTTCCTCACCCGGGGCGAGACGATGAGCGTCCTGATGCTCTTCCGGATCGCGACCTATTATGTCGTGGTGGCCGTGAGCGCCGTGGGCTTCTTCTTTGCACAAAAGAATGCCAAAAAATTGGGATAAGACGCACAAAAAGCCAGCCTCCGGCCGGAACGTTCCGGTCAGAGGCTGGCTTTGGTTTTGGGGGACGAAAGAACAAAAGAAAAGCGTCCCGGATCATTCCGAGACGCTTGGTGGTTGCGGGGGCCGGATTTGAACCAACGACCTTCGGGTTATGAGCCCGACGAGCTACCAGACTGCTCCACCCCGCGATATTTACTTGTCCGCGTCAGCCGCTCGCTGACTGCTCAAGTATAATACCACAACACCGGGTGGATGTCAAGCATTTTTGAAAAAATCTTACTTTTGCTTTTTGTGCTTCGGGTGGTGCGCTTTATAGAAGATCACACCGCAGACAGCGCCCACTACGATGAACGGCCAGTGGCCCACCAGGAAGACCGCCACGCTCTGCACCGTCTCCACAAAGCCGGACCAGCCCTCCCGCAGGGCGTTCTGGATGCGGGAGCCAAAGCCCTCCTCCACGGGGGTATAGGTCTGCACCTCTTCCAGCGAGAGGTAGACGGTGCAGCACTCCACCTGGCGGCTGTACCAGTCCAGCTGGCTCTGATAGCTTTCCAGCTGGTACTGCACATCGCTCAGGGAGGACTCGATCTGAAGCAGGTCGGAGAGGTTATCCGCACTGGCTTTCAGCTCCTGCAGACGGGCGCGCTGTTCTTTCAGGCTGTCCAGCCGGGCCTCGATGTCCATATACTGGGTGGTAACATCCTCGGCCTGCTGGCTCTTGTAGGTCACATTGCCCGTTGCGGCCACGGCAGCGAGGAAACTCTCATAATTTTCCTGCGGGACCCGGAGGGTCAGGCTGAGGCTCCGGCGGCTGCCGCTGTTGGCGTACTCATCGCTGGACTCCATATAGCCGCCGGCTTCCGCCAGCGCGGCATCCAGCGCGGCGCGGGCTGCGTCGTAATCCTTGCTTTCCAGCGTCAGGTTGGCCGTGTAGATGATCTTGCTGCTCTCCGCGGCGTGAGCACTCTCCCCGGCGCTCTCCAGCTCCCCGCTGGTCAGCACCGCCGTGCCGGTATCCGCGCCGCCTGCGGCGGCGCTGCTTTCGTTCATGGTATCGTCGGCCACGGCCGGGGCGCTGGCCATGGCATAAGAAGAAACAGAGTTTTCCATGCTGAAACCGGTGGCCTCCCGGGAAGAAAATGTGGCCGGGCCGGACGATTTGGCCCCTCCCACCCCGATGACTCCCAGATGGAGCACGGAAGCCGCACCACCTGCCACCACGCAGAACGCCGCGCAGGCAGCCAGCCCTTTCCACACACGACTGCTGGGGAAGTGGAGCGCCTTTTTGTGGGCAGGCGCTTCCGGCTGTTTCCGCGTGACGGTTTTTGCAGCAGGAGCCAAGACGGCCTGCTGGCTCTGCATGGCCAGCAGCTTTGCCTTTAAATCATCCGAGGCATGGAGGTCATCGACCTCCATCTTATATTCAAACCACCTCATCTTCGATCTCCTCCCTCAGCATCGTATGTAACTGTGCCCGCGCCCGCCGCAGCCAGCTCAGCACCGTGTTGGTGGGGGCGCCCAGCATCCGCCCCACCTCCGCCGCCGTGTAACCCTCATAATAATGGAGGTAAATGGCGTTGCGGTAATTTTCGGGCAGAGAGCGCACGGCGTCCAGCACGCTGCCATCCTCAAAGGTACCCGGGGCAGGCAGGTTCTCGTCCAGCTCGGTATCTTTCTGGTGGGCAGCGCGGGTCAGGTCGTGGCAGCGGTTGATGGCCACCCGCAGCAGCCAGGCCTTAAGATGCTCCTCACTCTCAAAGCGGCCGCTGTAGTTCAGCAGCTTTTCAAATACATCCTGCACCACATCCTCCGCATCGGCGGTGCAGCTGCAATTGTGCATGGCGGCACGGAACACCGTGTCGCTGTATCGCTGCACGGCCAGCGCAAAAACTTCATCTTTGGATAGCTGTCCCATAATTCGCATACTCCTTTGACACCCCGGCACCCGGGGCTCGATGGATCCTGATTCGGTACTTGGGGGACATTTCGCTCATTACACGGTTGAGCGGCCCCGATTATTGCAGGAAACGCACAAAATTTTTCCAGTGCGCCCCGGCCCGCCCGTATTCTTCGGCAGGCCCGGTACGCAAAGTATAACATGAACACGCGCAAAACAAAAGAGCCCTTTGTCCGAATTCCGAACAAATGGCTCTGGTAGATTTTAGGGTACGCTCTCCTCAGCGGCGGTAGACCCGCTGGAACAAGGCCACCCGCTCCGCCAGGAATGTTTCCACCCTCGGGTGGTGCAGCCAGCGCTTGCCCTCCGTCCGTTCCACCAGCCGCCGCCCCAGCGCGGCGGGATCCGTGTCGATGGCCTCCACGTCCTGCATGGTCAGGGTGAGCGTCAGTGCCGCCGGGGTGTCCGGCAACGGCGGGAGCGGGTCTTCCCACACAAAGGGCGGCAGCAGCTGTACCGCAAACACGGTGCGGGTGCACTCCTCCGTCAGCAGCAGGGCCACCGGGGCCCCGTCCGGCATCACATGCAGGCTGCTGTAAAGCAGCTGCAAATGCCCCGGGGCCAGCAGCCGGGTCATGCCCTCCCCTGCCGTGGAAGAAAGGGTCAGGTACTCCGCCGCCTCATCCGCATAAACGCGCCGGGCCGGGGCCTGAAAGCCCGCGTACAGGGCAGGCAGCGCAAAGCTGCCCTCTATGTCCAGCGCGTGCTGCAACGCAAGGTAAAACTCGGTCAGCGGGTGGTTCGGGTCCGGCTGCGGCATCCCGAAATCCGGCCGGGAGACATGTCCGCCGCCCATCAGGCCTCGTAGCCCAGCGTCGCCGCCATAACGGCCTTGATGGTGTGCATCCGGTTCTCCGCTTCATCAAAGACGATGCTCTGGGGACCCTCAAAGACCTCGTCCGTCACCTCCATGGCGTCGCGGCCAAAGCGCTCGCCCATCTCCTTGCCCACGGTGGTCTTGTGGTCGTGGTAAGCGGGCAGGCAGTGCATGAACACGGCCTTGGGGCCTGCAATCTTCATAAGCTCCTGGTTGATCTGGTAAGCGGCCAGGTCGTTGATCCGCTCGGCCCAGACTTCCACCGGCTCGCCCATGGAGACCCAGACGTCGGTATACAGCACGTCGGCACCCTTGGCGGCCACGGCGGGGTTTTCCTCAAAACGGAGGGTCGCACCCGTCTCTGCCGCAATGGCCTCACACTGGGCCACGAGAGCCGGGTCCGGCTGGTACTTCTTGGGGGCGCAGGCCGTAAAGTGGAGGCCCATCTTGGCGCAGCCCACCATCAGGCTGTTGCCCATGTTATAACGGGCGTCCCCGAAGTAGACAAAGTGGATGCCTTTCAGCTTGCCAAAGTGCTCCCGGATGGTGAGGAAGTCCGCGAGGATCTGGGTGGGATGGAACTCGTTGGTCAGGCCGTTCCAGACCGGGACACCTGCATATTTTGCCAGGTCTTCCACGATCTCCTGCCCATAGCCGCGGTACTCGATGCCGTCAAACATCCGGCCCAGCACCCGGGCGGTATCCGCAATGGACTCCTTTTTGCCGATCTGGCTGCCCGACGGGTCCAGATAAGTGACCTGCATTCCCAGGTCATGGGCAGCGACCTCAAAGCTGCAGCGGGTGCGGGTGGAGGTCTTCTCAAAGATCAGGGCAATGTTCTTGCCGTGGAGTTTATCATGCGGGATGCCGGCCTTTTTCTTGGCCTTGAGGTCCGCGGCCAGATCAAGCAGCTGCTCGATCTCCGCCGGGGTGTAATCCAGAAGCTTGAGAAAGCTGCGATTCTTGAGGCTCATTGTATATTTCCCTCTCTATACACAAATTTATGAATTTTTATGCGAAATGTCATGCCCTATTATAATACGCTCCACCAGCAAGGTCAAGGGGTGGCCTGTGCATTTTTACAGCTCCAGCTCTGCATGGCGGCCGCTGGCCTGATAGGGCGTCAGACGGACGCCCGCTTTTTTGAACATGAACCGCGCTGCCACGCTGGAATCCGTATCGTGGTACTTATCGCTGTAGTACACCACTTCCGAGATGCCAGACTGGATGATGGCCTTGGTGCACTCGTTGCAGGGAAAGAGGGTCACATACACCCGGGCACCTTTCAGGTTGTTGTGGGCACTGTTGAGGATGGCGTTGAGCTCCGCGTGGCAGACGTACATATACTTGGTGTCCAGCGGGTCGCCCTCCCGCTCCCAGGGCATGGCGTCATCATCACAGCCGATGGGCATCCCGTTATAGCCCAGCGAGAGGATCTTGTTCTCCGGGCTGACGATGCAGGCCCCCACCTGGCTGCTTGGGTCCTTGGAGCGCATGGCGGTAAGCAGAGCGATGCCCATAAAATATTCATCCCAGTTGATGTAATCGGTGCGTTTCATAACAAGTCTCCTTTGGTTCTAAATGCCCCGTCCAGGCTTGACAGCATACGAGAAATCGACTATACTACAAATAGAAAAGGCGCTGTCCGCAATGGTCAGCTCCTCCTCGGCTTAGTCAAAAAGAATGACCGCTTGCTTGGAAGGCTTTGGGCGGTCTTTTTTGTTACAGAATAACATAAAAAGATTCAAAATTCAACGCAAAAAGCATCCATGCGTCCACCGGCGCATGGGTGCTTTTTTCTTTTGGCGTTTTACAATCAATTTTCGCCACCTCCAGTCAATATGCACAAAACCATCTCTGGAAGTTTGGCAGGGAGAAGAAAGATTTTTTCAAGCAATCTATTTGAAAATTGCTTTGAGTGTGGTATTATCTTTGTAAAATATGCCACAAAAGCGGAGAGAATGCTCCGTGCGGCGGAAAGAGGGAAAAAACCGATATGAAATACGCAAGCAACAACATCCGCAATATCTTGATTGCAGGCCATGCCGGCAGCGGCAAAACAACGCTGACTGAGGCATTGGTCTATTTTTCGGGCGCGGCAGAGCGTATGGGCCGTGTCGAGGACGGCACCACGGTTTCGGACTTTGACCCTGAAGAAGCAAAGCGCAAAGCCAGCCTGTCGGCATCGGTCGTTCCGGTGGAATATGAGGGCATCAAGTACAACCTCATCGACGCGCCGGGCCTGTTCGATTTTGAGGCGGGCGAGTATGAGGGCATCCGCGCGGCAGAGAGCGTGCTGGTCTGCGTGTCCGGCCGCAGCGGCGTGACCGTTGGCGCGGAAAAGGCGTTCCAGCTGGCCCGCAAGAACGGCAAGGCCACCATGGTCTTCGTCTCCAAGTGCGATCTGGAAAACGCCAACTACTTCAAGATCCTCGAGGACATGAAGATCAAGTTCGGCTCCACCGTCTGCCCCTGCGTCGTCCCGGCCAAGCTGGACGACGGCACCCCCGTTTACATCAACCTGTTCAGCCAGAAAGCCTTTAAGTATGAGGGCGGCAAGCAGATCCAGGTGGACCTGCCCGACATCGGCCACCGCTTCCAGGGCCTGATCGAAGCCATGAGCGAGGCGATCGCTGAGACCGATGATGAGCTGATGGAGAAGTTCTTCGGCGGCGAACCGTTCACCACCGAGGAGATTGTTGAGGGGATGCGCAAGGGCGTCAAGGACGGCCTCATCACCCCCGTCTTCTGCGGCAGCGCCGTCAATCTGCAGGCACTGGATATGCTGCTGTACAATATGCACAAGCTGCTGCCCAGCCCGGCACATGACGCTTTCACTCTGGCTGAGAACGCCAACGGCGAGCCCGTGGAGCTGCACTGCACCGAGGAGGAGCCCACCGCCGCTTATGTCTTCAAGACCGTGGCTGACCCGTTCGTGGGCAAACTGAGCTACCTGCGTGTCATCAGCGGCAAAGTGACGGCTGGTGAGCCCCTGACCAACGCCCGCACCGGCGAGGTCGAGAAGATCAGCAAGCCGCTCACCGTCATCGGCAAGAAGCAGGTGGACGCGGATGGCATCGGCGCCGGTGATATCGGCGCGGTCGCAAAGCTGGTCTCCGCCAAGACCGGCGACACCCTCTGCGACGCCTCCCGTGTGGTCAAAATGCCCGCTCCCGTCTTCCCGCTGCCCAGCCTGTTCATGGCTGTCACCGTGACCAAGAAAGGCGACGAGGGCAAGATCAGCAGTGCGCTGGCCCGCCTGATGGAAGAAGACCCCACCCTGAGCTATCTTAACAATGCCGAGACCCACCAGCAGATCATTGGAGGTCTGGGCGAGCAGCACCTGGACGTCGTCAAGGCCAAGCTGAAGAACAAGTTCGGCGTGGAGATCGGCCTGGAAGCACCCCGCATCGCTTACCGTGAGTCCATCCGCAAGGCCTGCCAGAAGCAGGGCCGCCATAAGAAACAGACCGGCGGCCACGGCCAGTTCGGTGATGTCGTCATCAACTTTGAGCCCTGCGACAGCGAGCAGGTCGTCTTTGAGGAAAAGGTCTTCGGCGGCAGCGTCCCCAAGAACTTCTTCCCGGCTGTCGAAAAGGGTGTCCGCCTTGCCGCCGAAAAGGGCGTGCTGGCCGGTTATCCCGTCGTGGGCCTGAAAGCCACCCTGCTGGACGGCAGCTACCACCCTGTGGACAGCTCCGAAATGGCCTTTATCATGGCCGCCAAGCTGGCCTATAAGGCTGCCATGCCCGAGGCAGGCCCCGTCATTCTGGAGCCCATCCACACCCTGAAAGCGCATGTCCCCAACGACAACACCGGCGACATCATGGGCGACGTGACCAAGCGCCGCGGCCGTGTGCTGGGCATGGAACCCGACGAAGACGGCTTGCAGACCATCATTGCCGAGGTGCCGCTGGCAGAACTGAGCAACTTCACCACGTTCATCCGGCAGACCACCCAGGGCCGCGGCTGGTTCACCACCGAGTTTGCCCGCTATGAGATCCTGCCCGAGAATCTGGTGCCCGCCGTGATCGAGCAGGCTAAGAAGCTGGGCAATCTGGATGAGGCAGCGGACGACTGATTTTTCGATTTGCAATAAAACCTCTCAAGCCGCGCGTTGGCGCGCCCAGCTTCCCTGGCAGGGGAGCCAATGAGAGGAACCCTAAGACATCTCCAAGGCCCTGTCGGCACTTCCCTCTGTCGGCAGGGCTTTTTCTTGCGTTTTTGCGCAGGCTGGGCGGGGTTTTGGTTGACAACGCCCGGGGTTGCTATTATAATAAGAAAGTCAAAATGGCATTCGTGTGTGGTTTTGCGCCCTGCGCGCCCGGCTGCACCCAACAAATAGACAAGGAGAGATTCCCAAATGGCACAAGAAATCAAGATGTCCGCTGCTGGCCTCAAGGCGATGCAGGATGAACTGGAATACCTCAAGACCGTCCGCCGCAAAGAGCTGGCAGAAGAGATCAAGGAAGCCCGCAGCCACGGCGACCTGTCCGAGAACAGCGAGTACGATGAGGCCAAGAACACCCAGGGTCTGGTCGAGAACCGCATCACCGAGCTGGAGCAGATGGTCAAGAACGCTGTCGTCATCGACGAGAGCGAGCTGAGCGTGGATAGCGTGGCCGTTGGTACCCACGTTTCCATCAAAATGACCGGCGACGACGAAGTGGAAGAGTACGACATCGTGGGCCGCACCGAGGCAGACCCCTTGAACGGCAAGATCAGCGATGAGAGCCCCGTGGGCCACGGCCTGCTGGGCAAGGCCGTGGGTGAGAAAGCAGAAGTCCTGCTGCCCACCGGCCAGACCGTTGAGTACGAAGTGCTGACCATTACCCACGCTGCCAACTGATAGGAGAAACCATGGAAGAGCAAAAGAAGAACCCCGCACAGGGTCTGACTGAGAGCGAGCAGGTACAGGTGCGCCGCCAGAAGCTGGCCGACCTGCAGGCCGCCGGTCACGATCCGTTCACCCTGACCAAGTTCCCTCAGGACGCCTACTCGGCTGATCTGAAAGAGGAGTTCAAGGACCTGCCCAATGAGACCGACAGCGGCAAGACCGTGGCTCTGGCAGGCCGTATGATGTCCAAGCGCGTCATGGGCAAGGCCAGCTTTGCCCACCTGCGCGACGACAAGGGCGATATCCAGCTCTATGTCCGCCGCGACGAGCTGGGCGAGGAGCCCTATGCCGCATTCAAGAAGCTGGATGTGGGCGATATCATTGGCGTCAAGGGCGAAGTGTTCCGCACCAAGACCGGCGAGCTGAGCGTCCGCGCTACCGAGCTGACCCTGCTGGCCAAGAGCCTGCGTCCCCTGCCCGAGAAGTTCCACGGCCTGACCGACACCGAGACCCGTTACCGCCAGCGCTATGTGGACCTCATTGCCAACCCCGAGGTCAAGGAAACGTTCGTCAAGCGCAGCCAGATCCTGAAAGAGATCCGCGCTTATCTGGACGAGAAAGGCTTCCTGGAAGTCGATACCCCCATCCTGACCCCGTTTGAGATCGGTGCCTCCGCCCGTCCGTTCTACACCCACCACAACACCCTGAACATGGACATGGTGCTGCGCATTGAGACTGAGCTCTACCTCAAGCGTCTGATCGTGGGCGGCATGGACCGCGTATACGAGGTCGGCCGCATCTTCCGCAACGAGGGCATGGACCCCAAGCACAACCCGGAGTTCACCACCATTGAGCTGTATCAGGCTTTCACCGATTTCCATGGCATGATGGATCTGGTGGAGGAGTTGTACAAACGCCTCGCCCTCAAGATCTGCGGCAGCATGGTCATCCCCTATCAGGGCAAGCAGATCGACATGGGCC
>OOAZ01000741.1_pt1 | contig 26602 bp, 20 predicted proteins | sample 1671221 | NCBI WGS metagenome assembly OOAZ01 (sample SAMN06348134, study PRJEB24527) | human gut metagenome | biome: human gut; feature: ankylosing spondylitis patient; material: feces | host: Homo sapiens | place: China | collected 2015-10
CCTGTAACCGGCTGATCCGTAGTCAGCTACTCTATTCAGTTGAGCTACGCGGCCTTGTTTGTTTTACGGGTGCAAAGATACGTACTTTTTTTGAATTAGCAAGAGATACGAAAACTTTTTTTGAAAAAAATTACTCGATAAACCGATAATTAAACAGCTGCCAGCCGAGTGTCAACCCCACATTCCACTCCTTTTTTGGTGAGCTATAATGATTTACATATGCAGATATTGCTCCAAAGGGCAATTGGCATATTACAGAAATTTCTCCTATATATTCAAAGCGCGAAAACGCTTTTCCATAATAAGCTTTGTTCAATGCATTCTTTTTAATAGGAAATATCGGTACGAAACCATAAAATTCAGAACGGAATTGGAACATATCATTGAAAACAAAAATAGGCTTGATACCCGCTGCCAAGAATTGGTTGGCCCGGAATGCTTCATTATACATCAGCTTACTATGAGGAGTAGGAGAAAAATCTGCCGCCTGCAACATGGTTGCCGTATAATTCTCCGAAAAGTTCTTCGATGAATACAACATCTCTGCCATCCATCCCAAAGTAAATTTGGGACTCATAGTATGATAGGCATATTTCATATAAGAAATTTGCAGCCAAGATTGCCTTTCTTTAGTCGTAACACTCGTTTCCGTCGGATTTCCCGGTATAAATTTCTCCTTTCCGCTAAAGACCTGTGCCACCAGTTTTTCAAAATACCCTTTAGTGGCATACTGTCGTGCATTCAGCGTACTCCCATAAAAGCCGATAGCCCCTCCCAAAAGGTTGTAGGTACTCCTATCCGAACGGTCCTTGTCAAAATTAATCACGCTGGACTGAAAGTAATTGTCTTGAAGTTTCCCATATCCGATGCTTATTTCCGCCCGTTTATTGGCCAAAAAAGGCAAGGCTACCATCAGCTTGACAAAACGTTCATCTTTAGAGTTAAAAGAGGGCTTATCATTCTTAGAAAAGAGTTTGTCCTTTTTATAATAATCGAACGTACTTAAAGAAGCAATAAGGCGGTAGGAGGTTGGAATACGGGTAGGAAGGTCTATCTTGGCCATAAGCTGCGCATTATTATATACCTTGCCAATCTGGCCGTCAAGGGTTATTTCTTTGGAATAATAATTCAAGTCCTGATAACCCAACCCCAAATAAATCTGATTAGAGCTGGTTGTCGATACACTTCCACCCATCCTTACAGAAAAATTATCTTCCATTTTCACTTTCAGATGCAGCGAATACAAGTCATTTTCAGAATCATATACAGCATGAGGTATAATCTCCGATATCATATTATCAGACAGCAAACGGAAATATCCACGTTTCAAATCTTCATATGTAAACACCTCATGGTCTTCGTCATGAAATTCTTTTTTGATATACGCCTGCTGTTGTGGATTGGCGCCCTCTATATAGATGTCCCTAAAGCGGAATTGAGGCAAATTACTGCGGTAGACCAACCGCCTTAAACGAACATTTTCCGCACTTACCCTCCGATGAATACGGCCTTTTATAGAATCCATTAAACTGATAGTCCGGTTATAGCCGATATCGTGCAACTCCTGCAAACGGTTAAAGTCCAAAAGGCTTACATCATCATACTTGAATGTCATAATAATGCCTAAAGAATCCGGAAGAGTATAATCCGTCTTCTGCATAATCATATTTTCAAGCTGGCTCATCAAATCATTCTCTTTCGGCTTACCGGGGTTGGCGGCTACCACGCTACCTATGATGACTTCCGGTTTAAAGTCCTCACGCATAATATCTGTGGGGAAATTATTATAAATTCCACCGTCATAAGCTAAAACGCTATCAATCTCTATCGGTTTGAAAACAAACGGAAAACTCATGGAAGCGCGTACCGCATCTCCCAAATCTCCTCTACGCATAATCAACGGTTTCTTGTTATATACATCGGAGGCAATACACCGGAAAGGCACAAACAAGCGGTTAAAATCGCCGCTGCATGCAGCCGTAGCCCGTGCAAATAGCTCCACAAAGACCAGATTCATCTGAATGGGATTTACCATGCTTGTAGGAAGTATCTGAGGCTTGATATGCAGCGAGTCCTTAAAGGAGAAACGGATATTGAAAAACTCCGGGGTCGGCCGGTTCTGTTTGAAATAATATCCGTATTCGGGTTCTACCTGTCCTGAATACCAGCGTTTGAAGTCTTCGGAACGCAATAAAGCCTCCATATCATCGGGAGAATACCCCATAGCATAGAGTGAACCTATGATAGCTCCCATAGAAGTACCTGTAATGTAGTCGATAGGAATATTGTTTTCCTCCAAAGCGCGAATGATACCGATATGGGTCATGCCTTTCGCACCTCCGCCACTCAAAACAAGTCCTACTTTCTGAGCTTGCACAAACGGCAGAAGCAATAAACAGGCTGACAAAAACAAAAAAAATCTTTTCATGAATACGGTTTCGAGTGAAATATACTAATTTATTCAATGCTCAAATATAGACAATTGTTTCCAAAAACCTCGTATCCAACGAAAAAAAACAGACCTATTACGAAAAAACAGACAAAAAAAGGGCATTACAACTCATATTAGCTGCAATGCCCTGTTATAATAGAAATCTAAAGGGGCTTATTTAATCAAATCGATGCTTCTCTTTACAAAATTATTCAAAGCTTCACCTTTCAACATGCCATTTTGGAGCAATGCCAAATCAATAAGTTGACGGACAACCTTATTCTGAGCGGCATAGTCGGCAAACAATCCATTTTTCCGGTTTTTCAAATCTTCCCACTTCTTATCCAAATCATTTACCTCATTCTTTTCGGCTGTAGGGATGTCCTCATCTTTCTTGCCCTCCTGCTTCTTTTTCAATTCATTACGACGAGTATTTACATCGTCCATTTCTTTTTGAATCGGAGCAACGGCAGCTGTACATTCCTTGTCTTCATCAGCCAGAATCTCTTTTACCAGCTTATGGTCGGCATTCAATACCAGGTTGAACATGTCCGGCATTTCGCCATAGAAACTCATTCCTGCCTGGATATTAGCCATTTCTTTCATACGACGCATGTACTCGCTTTGAGTAATCATGACCGGTGAAGCATTTTCACCCAAGGCTTGAGCCATTACATTGAACTCTGTCTTTTCTATCTGCGGCAACTGGCTCTTGAAGATAACAGAGAGAACCTCCTGTTTATCGGCTTCCAAGACATCTTTCGCCTTGTCTTCCTTCACTATCAGATTGTCAACAACATCACTGTCTACACGGGTGAAACGCACTTTCTCGAACTTTTGCTCCAGCATGCTTACCATGGCAACATCAAGCTGGCCGCCCATCAACAGCACATTATATCCCTTATTCTTGGCAGCCTCGATATAGCTGTATTGCTCATCTTTGTTGTTGGCATACAGATAAATCAGATTGCCATCCTTATCCGTCTGGCTATCCTTTATCAAGGTCTTATACTCTTCGAAGGTATAATACTTGTCGTCCGTATCGGAAAGAAGGGCGAAATCCTTTGCTCTATCATAGAAATCCTCTTGTGTGAGCATTCCGTAGTTGATGAAGATTTTCAAATCGTTCCACTTCTCTTCAAATTGCTTACGGTCGTTCTTGAATATGGATTGCAAGCGGTCGGATACTTTTTTCGTAATATATGTAGAGATTTTCTTCACATTGGAGTCACTCTGCAAATAGGAACGGGATACGTTCAGCGGAATATCCGGCGAATCGAGTACACCGTGCAGCAATGTCAGAAAGTCCGGAACAATACCCTCTACAGAGTCCGTTACATAGACCTGATTGCAATAAAGCTGGATTTTGTTCTTGTTCAATTCTATATTGCTCTTTACCTTCGGGAAGTACAGAATACCAGTAAGATGGAACGGATAATCCACATTCAGATGTATCCAGAACAAGGGTTCATCGGACATCGGATAGAGGTCGCGATAGAACTTCTTGTAATCCTCGTCTTTTAATTCGCTGGGCTTCAGCGTCCACAACGGATTAGCGTTGTTGATGATGTTATCTTCGGATGTTTCAACCTGCTTGCCGTCTTTCCACTCTTTTTTCTTGCCGAATGCAACGGGAATAGGAAGGAAGCTGCAATACTTCTTCAAAAGAGAAGAGATGCGCGCTTCTTCAAGGAATTCCTTGCAATCGTCGTCTATATAAAGAACGATATCCGTGCCGCGTTCTGCCTTGTCCGTATCTTCGATGGTAAACTCCGGACTACCGTCGCAAGTCCATTTCACGGCTTTAGCACCATCCTGATAGGATTTGGTGATGATTTCGACCTTCTTGGCAACCATAAAAGCCGAGTAAAAGCCAAGTCCGAAATGACCGATAATGGCATTGGCATCATTCTTATATTTCTCCAGGAAGTCGTTGGCTCCCGAGAATGCAATCTGATTGATGTATTTATCTATTTCTTCTGCCGTCAGGCCGATACCACGATCGGATACGGTAATCGTATCCTTGCCTAAAGACACATGCACGGTCAAATCACCGAGTTCACCCTTAAACTCACCGATAGAAGCCAGTGTTTTAAGTTTCTGGGTAGCATCGACAGCATTAGAGACTAACTCACGAAGGAAGATTTCATGGTCACTGTACAAAAACTTTTTGATAACGGGGAAGATATTCTCTGTAGTTACCCCAATATTTCCTTTTTGCATACTAAGTTTATATTTTTAGATTTGTATTTTTATTGTTTTGGCAAACTGAACACAAAAAAAATGCCAGTCCCGAAGAACTGACATTTTGACTGTTTTATTATAAAGGCTTGTTAAGCTTTGGTTATACTCAACTCGTCTTTTTCCTTATCGACAGAAACATTAACCGTATCACCGGGCTGTAATCCGGCAGACACAATCAGCTCCGAAAGTCCGTCTTCCAGATAATTCTGAATGGCACGCTTCAACGGACGGGCGCCAAACTGCACATCGTAGCCTTTGGCAGCAAGGAATCTCTTGGCTTCATCATCTACAACCATCTTATAGCCAATGGCTTCAATCCGTTCATACAAACCTTTCAGCTCTATGTCCACAATCTTCGTAATGGCATCCAACGAAAGCTGGTCAAACGTTATGATTTCATCCAGACGGTTCAGGAACTCAGGAGCAAAGGTCTTGTTCAATGCTTTCTGAATCACACTGCGCGAGTACTCGTTATCATCCGTACGTGCCTGTGCCGCAAAACCTACGCCACGACCGAACTCTTTCAACTGGCGGGTACCGATATTGGAGGTCATGATGATGACTGTATTCTTAAAGTCAATCGTTCTGCCATAATTGTCAGTAAGACGTCCCTCATCCAACACCTGCAACAAGATATTGAACACATCCGGGTGAGCTTTTTCAATTTCGTCCAACAGCACTATGGAATAAGGTTTCCGGCGTACCTTCTCAGTCAACTGTCCGCCTTCCTCATAACCGACATACCCCGGAGCCGCTCCAATCATACGGGACACCGTATATTTCTCCATATATTCGCTCATATCAATGCGTATCAGCGCATCGCTGGAACCAAACATATATTTAGCCAACTGCTTGGCCAAATGCGTTTTACCCACGCCGGTAGGACCGAGAAACATAAACGTTCCGATAGGGCGGTTAGGGTCTTTCAAGCCTACACGGCTGCGCAGGATGGCTTTGGTAAGTTTCTCTATCGCAGCATCCTGAGCCACAACTTTTGCCTGCAAATCTTCTTTCATACCTGCAAGCTTAAGACCTTCCGCCTGAGCCATACGTTGCACCGGAATGCCGGACATCATCGATATGACATTGGCTATTTCTTCCTCTCCAACGAGCTGACGGTCGTCTTTGAGACGTGCTTCCCATTCCTCTTTCATTTCATCCAGGCGAGCGGAAAGTTCTTTCTCTCTATCCCGATAACTGGCAGCCAGTTCAAAGTTCTGCGACTTTACGGCTTCAGCCTTCAAAACACGTGCGTCTTCTATCAGCTTTTCCTGCTCTTCAATCTCTTTGGGAACATTAATGTTCGTCAGATGCACACGCGAACCGGCTTCGTCCAAAGCATCAATGGCTTTATCCGGGAAGTTACGGTCGGTTATATAACGCTCTGCCAACTTGATACATGCCTCTAACGCTTCATCCGTATAGCTCACATTATGGTGGTCTTCGTACTTCTCTTTTATGTTTCTCAGTATCTGGAGCGTTTCTTCCGGAGTAGTGGGTTCTACTATAACTTTCTGAAAACGACGCTCCAAAGCACCGTCTTTCTCGATATTCTTTCTGTATTCGTCAAGCGTGGTAGCACCGATACATTGTATTTCGCCGCGAGCCAAAGCCGGCTTCAACATATTGGCTGCATCCATAGAACCGGCAGCTGCACCGGCGCCTACAATAGTATGAATCTCATCTATGAACAAGATTACGTTCGGATTCTTCTGCAACTCGTTGATAATGGAGCGAATGCGCTCTTCAAACTGTCCGCGGTATTTGGTTCCGGCTACAACAGAAGCCATATCGAGCATTACCACCCGCTTGTCAAACAAGATACGGGATACTTTCTTTTGAACGATACGCAGTGCCAACCCCTCTACAATAGCCGACTTGCCGACACCCGGCTCACCAATCAGCACCGGATTGTTTTTCTTACGACGACTCAATATCTGCGCCAAGCGTTCTATCTCACGCTCACGCCCTACAACCGGATCGAGCTTGCCTTCTTCTGCCGCACGGGTCATGTCCGTACCGAAGTTATCCAGGACCGGAGTATCATTGGAAGACTTCTTCGATGCAGTCTGTGCAGAAGAAGCCGCGCCCTGTCCTGCATTGCGAGAGGGATGGGACATATTCATGTCTTCATCGTCTTCTTCCTCTTCTTCCGGAAATCCCATACCAGCATTCGGGTTGGTAGATTGCATTGTAAGCTGTTCAAATACAGCTTGATAATTCACCCGATTCTCTCCCAGGACGGTGGCAGCAAGGTTGTCGCCATCCTTCAGTATAGCCAACAGCACATGTTCGGCATCGGCTGTTGAACTCTTTAAAATGCGCGCTTCCAGAATGCACATCTTCAATATCTTAGCGGCCATTGGCGACAATGGCACATCCGCATCGGGTAATAGGGTGTCGTCTTCGGCATCTCTCAAGAAGCTTTCAATACGCTTTTTTACTTGCTTCAAGTCTATATCGAGTTTCATCAATATCTCGATAGCTTTTCCTCCGCCGTCACGTAGCATGCCGAGCAGAAGATGCTCCGGGCCGATATATCTATTTCTCAGTCGATTGGCTTCTTCCTTGCTATAAGTTATAATATCAGAAACTCTTTGTGAAAATTGATTGTTCATATAATTTTTATCTCCTTAATTAAAGGTTTTGACTGACAAAGATACGCATTTCTTTATATTGCATACCATAAACTGGATTAATAATATACAAATCCCGTGCCATAAATCACATCTTTCCGGTTCGCCCTACACATTATATTATAATACGTGGGAATTTCATCCGTACCAACGGTTGGTATTCGATGTACCAACCTAAGAAACTTCATATACCTAAGCTTGGTACGGCTCGTACCTTAGTAAGGTACACCGAGTACCAAAGGGAGGTATCTTTCTGGTACTTGTATCTGTCTTATTTTTAACCGATTATACATCAAACGAAAAACCATACATCCAAACGGGGTTTCAAGCATGGAAATCTGCAACAAAGTTTATGAGGGAAAACTTTTGTATATCGTAAAAAAGCAGTACTTTAGCGTGGTTTTTCACAAACCCGCAAATGTATAATTAATAATCTTTTTAAATGCTTGAACAAGACAGAATTATAAAGATTAACATCGAGGAGGAAATGAAGTCATCGTACATTGACTACTCCATGTCGGTCATTGTTTCACGTGCCCTTCCGGATGTTAGAGATGGTTTTAAACCTGTTCACCGAAGAATTCTTTTCGGTATGATGGGACTGGGAAATACGTCGGATAAACCCTATAAGAAATCTGCGAGAGTTGTCGGTGAGGTATTAGGTAAATATCACCCACACGGTGACTCATCCGTATATGGCGCTCTCGTCCGTATGGCACAGCCGTGGGCTATGCGCTACATGCTTGTAGACGGACAAGGCAATTACGGCTCTGTGGACGGTGACAGCGCAGCCGCCATGCGTTACACGGAATGCCGCTTGCAAAAGATTGGAGAAGAAATGATGCAGGATCTTGATAAAGAGACTGTAGACATGCAAACCAACTTCGATGACTCGTTGCTGGAACCTACCGTAATGCCGACCCGCATTCCGAACCTTCTTGTCAACGGTGCTTCCGGTATCGCCGTAGGTATGGCCACGAATATGCCGACCCATAATCTGTCCGAAGTGATAGATGCCTGCGTCGCATATATCGACAATAATGATATCGACATCGAAGATTTGATGACTTACGTCAAAGCTCCCGACTTCCCGACAGGCGGTTATATATATGGTATGAGCGGTGTGCGCGAAGCCTACATGACTGGTCGCGGACGTGTCGTAATGCGCGCCAAGGCTGAGATTGAAACATCTTCCACGCATGACAAAATCGTCGTAACCGAAATCCCTTACGGAGTAAATAAGGCCGAATTAATCAAATCCATCGCCGATTTGGCCAACGAAAAGAAGATAGAGGGCATTTCCAATGCCAACGACGAGTCTGACCGCGAAGGTATGCGCATCGTCATCGACGTAAAACGCGATGCCAACGCCAGTGTAGTGCTGAACAAGCTCTACAAGATGACATTGTTGCAGACTTCCTTCGGCGTAAACAACGTAGCATTGGTACACGGACGTCCTCGCTTGCTGAACCTGAAAGACCTCATCAAGTATTTCGTAGAGCATCGTCACGACGTAGTTATCCGCCGTACACAATATGATTTGCGCAAGGCTAAAGAACGTGCCCATATCTTAGAAGGTTTGATTATCGCATCGGACAATATTGACGAGGTAATCAAAATCATCCGTGCCGCCAAAACTCCGAATGACGCAATCAGCGGTTTGATGGAGCGTTTTGAATTAACTGAAATCCAATCGCGCGCCATCGTAGAGATGCGTCTGCGCCAGTTAACCGGACTCATGCAGGACCAACTCCATGCCGAGTATGAGGAAATCCAAAAGCAGATTGCTTATCTGGAAGCAATCCTTGTTAACGACGAACTCTGCCGCAAGGTTATCAAAGATGAATTAATCGAGATTAAAACTAAATACGGTGATGAACGCCGCTCTGAAATAGTTTATTCGTCGGAAGAATTCAACCCGGAAGATTTCTATGCAGACGATGAAATGATTATTACCATTTCTCATATGGGATATATCAAGCGTACGCCGTTAAGCGAATTCCGTGCCCAAAACCGCGGTGGGGTAGGTTCTAAGGGAACAGAGACACGCGATGAGGACTTTGTAGAACATATATATCCTGCAACAATGCACAATACCATGATGTTCTTCACTCAAAAAGGCAAGTGCTATTGGCTGAAAGTATATGAGATACCCGAAGGAACCAAAAATTCTAAGGGACGCGCCATTCAGAACCTGTTGAATATAGACTCTGATGACGCCGTAAATGCATACCTGCGCGTGAAGAACCTGAACGACCAGGATTTCATTAACAGTCATTATGTACTGTTCTGCACAAAGAATGGCGTCATTAAGAAAACATTGCTCGAACAATATTCCCGTCCTCGCCAAAATGGTGTCAATGCCATTACAATTCGCGAAGATGACCGCGTAATTGAAGTGCGCATGACTAACGGTGACAACGAGATTATCATTGCCAATCGTAACGGACGTGCCATCCGTTTCCACGAAAGTGCCGTGCGCGTAATGGGACGTACAGCTACCGGTGTACGCGGCATGACGCTTGATGAAGACGGACAAGACGAAGTTGTCGGAATGATTTGTATCAAAGACCCTGAAACTGAGACAATCATGGTTGTGTCAGAACAAGGATACGGTAAGCGTTCCGATATTGAGGATTATCGTAAGACGAACCGTGGCGGTAAAGGTGTAAAAACTATGAATATCACCGATAAAACCGGTAAACTGGTAACAATCAAGTCTGTAACAGATGAGAACGATTTAATGATTATCAATAAATCGGGTATCACCATCCGTCTGAAAGTAGCAGATGTTCGTATAATGGGACGTGCTACGCAGGGAGTACGACTGATTAATCTTGAAAAACGTAATGATGAAATTGGCTCCGTATGTAAAGTTACCTCGGAAACCGAAGAGGATATCATTGCAGAAGAGGATAGCGATGCATCAGAAAAAACTCAGAACGATATAGTAAACAATGAAAATGAAGAATAGACACAATATTAATTTAAAATTTTCTACAATCATGAAAAGAGTATTATTTTCAATGGTTTTACTACTTGCGGCAGGCTTTACCTTCGCTCAGGAAAAGAGCGTGAAAGAGGCAAAAAGCATCGCTAACGACGTAAAACCGGATTTTGCACAAGCAGAGAAGCTCATCAATGAAGCTCTGAACAATGCTGAAACCAAAGACAACGCCGAAACATGGGATGTAGCCGGCTTTATTCAAAAGAGAATCAATGAAAAGGAAATGGAGAATGCTTATTTAAGAAAGCCTTATGATACTCTTAAAGTGTATAACAGCGCACTGAATATGTGCAAATACTACTTTAAATGCGATGAACTTGCACAGATTCCTAACGAAAAAGGTAAAATCAAAAATAAGTTCAGAAGATCGAACAGTGCTGCTATATTAGCTGCGCGTCCCAACCTGATTAATGGTGGTATCCAGTTCTTTAATTTAGATAAGAATAAAGAGGCTTTGGATTTCTTCGCAACTTATGTAGACATTGCTATCAATCCTATGTTTGAAAAGGAGAATCTGCTTCAAACAGATACTGTATTGCCCCAAATTGCTTATTATGCAAGCTTAGCTGCAGCCAAAATGGAAGATTATCCAAACGTATTGAAATATGCACCTTATGCAAAGGAGGACAAAGAAGTGGGTAAATATGCCATGGAATTTATTTCTACAGCATTGAAAGCTCAAGGGGATACTGTCAAGTGGATCGCTTCCTTAAAAGATGGTATCCAAAAGTATCCTGAACATTCATTCTTCTTTGGACATCTGATTGATTATTATAGCAATAATAACAAGTTTGACGAAGCAATGCAGTTTGCAGATGATATGTTGGCTAAAGATCCTAATAACACATTCTATTTGTACGTAAAAGGATACCTTTATCACAACATGAAAGATTATGAAAAAGCCATTGAATTCTACAACAAAACCATTGAAGTAGATCCTAATTATGCAGAAGCATATTCCAACTTGGGCTTAATCTATTGCCTGCAAGCTCAGGATTTCTCTGAAAAAGCTACTACTGATGTCAATAATCCAAAATACAAAGAAGACCAAGCTACACTGAAAGTTTTCTATGAAAAGGCAAGACCTAATTATGAAAAAGCAAGAGAACTGAAACCTGAACAGAAAGATTTGTGGCTAAATGGATTATACAGAGTTTATTATAACTTACAAATGGGTCCTGAATTTGATGAAATAGAAAAATTGATGCAATAATTGAATTGCTACTATTACCAAAGATAGCTTACATATTCAAGCTATCTTTGGTATAATTTTCTTCCAAATTAGAGAAGGATAAAGGTTTATTTTAGTTTATGGTGTTATATATTAAACATAATATTGATATTACACCATAAACATAGGAAATGGGATATGTAATAGTATAACCATGAAAAGATAAAAAATAAGTGGACTCCACTAAAACTAATTCAGCATTTAGCGGTAGCCCACGTCCTTACCTAGACAGATTAAAATTATCATTTCAATTAGGCCGCCCATAGATAACCAGCAATGGTGTATCAGAATGGAAAATCATTTTTCTGGCAATTCCTGGATTAAACAAACGAGAAAATATATTTCGCTTATATGATGTCAATGTAATAATATCTATGTGATTAGTTTTAATATATTCATCCAAGCTATTAAGGAAATCATCATTCTTCACTACATCATAATGAATTTCCAATTGCGGATACTGTTTTTGGAAATACTCTTTAATGCCACCCAACTTTATCTCATTCCAAGTGTCTTTTACATCAGCTAAGTGTATTAAAGAAACTGAGAAACAAAATGGCTTTAAACTATTGATTAATGAATCAAAAGCTATCAAGTCGCGCTGGTCAAAATTCGTAATAAATGCAATACGTTTCACAGCGCTAAATTCTTTGAACGGTGTATTCTCCGGAATGGCTAAAACCGGTACACGACTACGCTCGATAACTTCAGCGGTTACACTACCAATCAAATCAATATCTTTCTGATTCTTACCACGCGTTCCCATGATGATAATTCTCGGACGATTTTCTTTAGAATAGCGTAATATCTCTTCTTCTGGAATGCCTTCTCTCAATACGCAAGTGTATTTTATATCAGGAAACTCTCCGGATGTAACTTTAGCTTTTACTTTATCGGACAAAGCATTCAAATCCGAGTGTACTTTCTGCAATATATTCCGGACATTCTCTTCATCACTCAACTGATAGTTAAAAACATCACCGTATGGCAATGAAGTCGCATAGATAGGTGTAAAATATACATGAAGCAAAACTACTTCAGCATCTATGTTTTTTGCAAAATTAAAACCGAACTCACATGCTTTCAATGAATAACTTGAAAAATCGACAGGAATCAAGACCTTATTACTGCCTTTCTCTATTTGGGGCATCTTCTCTCCCACTACTTCTTCGGACAACCATGCCGAGCTTTCCGTAATTTTCAAAGCATGCGGTAAGTCGCTTTCTTTTATACGAACACGCACACCGGAAGATACAACCGGCTGTATTTGATTTACATTATGAATGTAAGTCTCAATACCTTCATTTTCGAGAACATTCTTTAGTATTTGTGCCTTAACATACGTAAGAATCGCTAATGTTACTAATTTATCTTCCATAAGTCGTCTATTATATTTATTTACAAAACAAACAAGAAATCCCAATTGTTTCTCAGCAATTGGGATCCTTCTTTACTTTCTTTTCTTAAGCCTGAACAGGTTCAGCAGTTTCACCTGCCATTTCATCTAAAATTTTTAAAGCCCGATCAAGAACGGTAGTATCATCAATCATTACTAAACCGCCATCCGGACCAGGTTCTAAGTGAATTCCAACACTTTTACCCTCCTTAAAGTTATGACCGCCAAAGAAATTTCTTACAGTGTCAACATTAAGTCCAAGTTCATCGGCTATTCTATGCATACTACCACTAGGTAATGAGTCTTTAATCTTACGGAGTTCATTAAATGTTATCGTTCTCATATTCATAAATTTAATGGTTAATACTTTGTTATTTCTTTATCACGCTATAAACTTAAGGAAAAAAAAAAGATAAAACAAACTATTTATCTGTATTTTTCCATTATATGTTTAACATTCCCATAAATACAAAAAGAACCCGTATGAAGTAAAAGGAAATAGTTTCCTTTATTTCATACGGGCTTCTATATTCAGCAATGAATACTCTTAAATCACTTCTATTGCAGAAGCAGGAATCCACCCTACCTTACCATCTTCCAAGCGAATCTCTTTCCATTCGCGCATGGAATTATCTTTAATTTCAATTTTATGCCCTTCATGCAGAACGAATAAACCAGTACCACTTTCACTAGGAGTACTCCGTACTGTAACACTGGGAGACAAGACTATTGCATCATTCCTATCCAGTAATTCACTTTTCTGCTCCGAAGCAAAAATATTACTTAATACAGTAAATACCAAAAATAGAATTCCTGCTATAAACCCGCTTTTTTTCCAGATAATCTGTTTGGAAAAAAAGAATAGGGAAAACGAGATAAGCAAAAGAATAAAAAACACAATACCTAATTTAGCCCAAGCATCTACACTTAAACAATTCGTCAACGACTTAATCCAAGCTACAAAAAATATATCAGGTACAGAAACTACCTTATCTATCGTCTTGGAACGTGCTATTTCCAAATTAGCGCGAATATCTGCATTACCCGGTTGCAATAACAAAGCGCGTTCATAATTTAAAATTGCCTTTGCTATATCGTCTGCTTTATAATAGCTATTACCCAAATTATAATAAACTTCAGCGGCTTCACCTTTTTTCAATAAGCTCTCATATATTTGAATGGCAGAAGCATAATCATTACGCATATATGCACTGTCACCTTGTGCTTTCGTAACATTGTCAGCTGATTTAGTTGCAGAAAATTCCGTATGCGAACCTATAGACACAGAATCTTTGGCAGAAGCCGAAGTATCTGCCGTTCCTTGCGCCCAAACAGCTAATCCTATCAGTAGACCAAATACTAAGGATATTACTTTCTTCATCATTATACATCCTCCCAATTTAATGTTTTATAGAGTTTTCCATTTTACTGATAACTTCCAAAGAATCTGAATAAACTTTATCCATAGCCTGATTATCATCTCCGGGAGCAAAACGGGCAAACTCACAATTGTTCAATGCATCAAGGAAATCTTTTATCAGTGCATCATCAACACCGTAATTGCGAAGCTCTCCCTCGACATTATCTTTAGATAAACGTGAAACCGGAATACTCAATTTATCGCTAATATATCCCCACAATGCTTTCAATACTTCATCATAAAATGCATCTTTCTTGTTATCTGCCAACAATTTCCCCGCTAACTTCATACGTTTCACAGCAACCTTATTTGCTTTCTTCGTACGCATTTTAGCAACATTGGCATTGGCTGCAATCTGTTTACGATAAACAATGAAGAACAGGACAAATGCAATGCCGGGCACTATGTAAAACAGCCAATAAGCCAAAGAACCGAAGAAGAAATCTCCTTTTTGGGAAAGAGTTACGTTATTCTGCTTGATATAACGTATGTCCTCATTCAAAACTTTCAAATCTTCTTTATTAGTAAAATTGGCAATAGTCTGAGCTGCATTACCACTTCCCTTTTCTACATGGAGTTCGTATTCCTCGGTCGTTAAAGTCTTGTATGTACGAGATTTAATATCGAAATAGCTGAACTTTACAGCAGGAATCTTATATGTTCCCGCATTACGGGGAATGGCAAGATACTCAATCACCTGACTGCCGGAGAGTCCGGCATTTGTCAAACGGAACTTATTATCAACCTTCGGGTCATAGACTTCAAAGTCTTCTGGGAATTTAACTTCCGGAGTAGAGATTAATTTCAGATTACCCGTACCCGAAATAACAAGCCTCACAGTAACAGCATCGTTTGTCTTAACATTCGTACTATTTATAGAAGAAGAAATACTGAATTCTCCCACTCCTCCGGAAAATCCCGAAGGCTTACCATCCGGTAAAGCTTTTACATCAACAACCAATTTAGGGGTCATTAATGTCTTCTTCACTTCTACGTAATTAGAACCTCCATTGAAGAAAGCTTCGAAAGGATCGTCCACATGAGTAACCTTGGCTATAGATGCATCAAAACGTGCCGCATCAATCGTTATTTTTCCCGGTTGTTGCGGAAATAATACAAATTGGCGGTATACGGTCGTCTGATAGTTTCTTCCTTTATAGTGTTCAAGACTCCATTTACGGTCATTAGGCAATTCGACTTCCTGAGAATGAAACCCTTTAAAATCGGGAAGTTTCACGTTGTCAAAACCTCTCAAGTCTACTAAAGTATATATCTTATATGTTAACAAGAGAGCCTCTTGCTCATACAGGTTCGTCTTATTGGCAGTAGCTGTAATAAACAAATCGTTATTCGATACTGATGTTCCTGATGAAGCACGGCTTGCAGAACTACTTTGTCTTCCACTATTTCCGGAAGCCCCTCCATTTGTTCTATCAGCAGGAAGAACTTTTACGTGCACAGAATTGGAAACCATCTGATTGCCCTCTACCGTTATAGTAGCCCCGGGTATAGTAAAACTACCTTCAGCCGTAGCCATCAATATATAAGTAAATGTTATGCTACTTGTAGAGGTTGTCTGCCCATTGATAACTTGCACATTCTTTTGTTGTGAACGACTGGGACCCATCAGTACATCAAAACCTTTTATAGAAGGAGCCCGGAAATCTCTCACTTTCTGTGTGGTCACTGTATATGACAGCCTGAATTGATCACCTACTGCCACAACATCAGGTGCAGATGCAGTAAACGAAACCTTGCTATCTGCAAAAGCACGCAAACTGACTATTATCAGCACCATCCATAAGACAATTATTTTTCTCATATATTATTTCCTGTTATATTTATTACCAATCTTTTTCCAAACGACCACCTTGAATAACCTGCTGTTTCTTTACTTTATCCTGCACATCTTTTTCATCTTGCATCACAGAATTTAAAAGCTGTTCGGCATTCTCTTTAGACATTTCACTGTCCTTTTTCTGTGGTTGCGGCGGTTGTTGTTGGTCTTTATTCTGCTGTTGATCTTTATTTTGGTCCTTTTTATCCTCCTGCTGGTCCTGTTGCTGCTGTTTATTCTGGTCTTGGTTTTGCTGATTCTGCTGTTGGTCTTTCAGCATCTTTTGCGCCAAGGCCAAATTATAACGTGTTTCATAATCTTTCGGGTTATTACGTAATGACTGCTTATATGCTTCTACCGCTTTGCCATAATCTTTCTGTGATTGAAAAATCACCCCCATATTATGATAGATTTGCGCTAAATCATTCTTGTCCTTTTCTATCTTGGTAGCGGCAACATATTGTTCCATAGCCTCTTGCAGTTTATTCTGCTGAGCCAATGTATTTCCCAAATTAAACATAGAGACTGTAGACTGAGGATTCGTCTCCAAAGCTTTACGATAATTTACCTCCGCATCCACATACACGCTATCTTTAAAAAAACGGTTCCCTTTACGGATAAAATCACGTTCGGCTTTCTGAGCCGAAGCTGTAGCTGCCATTAGCAGCAATAAAAAAAAGCTTATATATTTTTTCTGTAACATACGCATCATTTCTTATTGGAAAACAAATGAATATTACGGAACAGAGGGTTCTTGCGCTCCAATACCAGCATTTCTGCCAATAAAAGCAACAGAATAATCCATGCCACAGCCTGGAACTGCTCATTAAACTCTGTGTATACCTGTGTTTCCACATCAGCTTTCGCCATTTTATTAATTTCCCGGCTAATCGCCTTTTGAGCGCCATTTGTATTATCTACACGCACATAGATACCATTGCCCGCCTTAGCTATCTCCTGACACATCTGTTCGTTCAAACGAGTTACAATCACGTTCCCGTCACGGTCGCGACGATAATCATTTGTCCCTTCTGCCGGGATGGGAGCTCCCTCAGGCATACCTACGCCAAGAACATTCACCTGAATACCTTTTTCTGCGGCATCTTTAGCAGCTTCCACTGCACCACCTTCATGATTTTCACCATCAGTAATGACAATCACTGCACGCCCTACCCCCTCTTGCGGAGTAAAACTACGGGAGGCCAAATTAATGGCTGCCCCAATTGCTGTACCTTGTTTGGAAATCAATGAAGGATCTATAGACTCCAAAAACATCTTGGCTGATATATAATCGCTTGTAATAGGAAGCTGTGTAAATGCATCACCTGCAAAAACAATCATACCTACTTTATCATTCTCCATTTTATCCACCAACTGCGCAACAAGTCTCTTTGCCTTCTGCAAACGACTGGGCTGTACATCTTGTGCCAGCATCGAATTGGAAATATCCAATGCAATCATCACTTCAACTCCCTGACGCTTCACTGTTTCCAGTTTAGAACCAAACTGCGGACGCGCCAACAATACAGAAAACAGACCGATAGCAACAAATACCATCCAAAACTTCACATCCGGACGATACTTGGATACATCCGGCATCAACTGTGCCATCAGTTCCGGATCACCGAATTTGCGGATATTCTTCCGTCTCCGATAATTGGAATACAAGTAGAAGGCTGCTAACAAGGGCAACAACAGCAACAAGTACAAATATGCAGGTTCTTCAAATCGAAACATTTCTTTATTTATTATTTTTACGATTTACTATTTACTAAACTTGTACAAGATACAATATCCTGAGAAAAAGGATGCGTATACTACGGTATCTTCTTCAATATTGAATTACGTAACAGAACTTCCAACAGCACACATAAGAAAGCTGCCAGAGCAAACCAGCGATACTCTTCCTGGCGCTTGCTGTATTCTTTTACGTTCAGTTTCGTTTTCTCCAGCTTATCTATTTCCTCGTATACCTCTTTCAACTTCGAATTGCTCGTAGCGCGAAAGTAATTACCATCCGTTGTTCCGGCAATTTGTGTCAGGGTCTTTTCGTCAATCTCAACCGGCATATTGACATACTGCACAGTTCCACCGACCGGATAAGGATATGGAGCCATACCGTTAGTACCTACACCGATAGTATAAACACAGATACCGAAACTTTTAGCTATCTCGGCAGCCGTCAACGGAGAAATATCTCCTCTATTATTCGTACCGTCTGTTAAAAGAATAATCACTTTCGATTTGGCTTTGCTGTCTTTCAGCCGGGTAACCGCATTGGCAATACCCATACCCACTGCAGTACCATCCTCAATAAGACCACATTTTACGTCCTTTATCAAATTTAAAAGCACGGCATGATCTACCGTCAACGGACATTGCGTAAAACTTTCTCCGGCGAATAGCGTAATGCCGACATTGTCATTCGGACGGCCATTGATAAACTCTGCCGCCACATCCTTGGCCGCTTCCAGGCGATTCGGCTTCAAATCTTCAGCCAACATACTGGTGGAAACGTCTATGGCAAGCATTATATCAATACCCTCTATTTCACTATTCTGCCAGCTATCAGTAGTTTGCGGCCTGGCTAAAACGATAATAATCAAAGCTAAAGCTATTATCCTCAATGCAAATGGTGCATGCAGCAAGTAATTCTTATAGCTCTTAGGAGCATGCGCATATACACGAGCGTCTGAAATTTGAAGCGTGGCTTCACTATTCTTCCGCCTCATGATATACCATACTATATAAGGTATAAGCAACAGCAGCAAAAATAAATATTCAATATTGGCAAAAACCATGATATTTACAATTTTACAAATTATGATTTATGATTGAAGCGTATCTCCCTGCTTTTACTTTCAGGCAAAATAGTTATACAGCTCCAAACCTATATATATCAGTGAACCGGCAAGTGCTGCCGTTAAAGCAACGATACCTGCACCAAGCAGTATCTTGGTACGCAAGGAACGTTTTTCAATGATAGTAATTTCAGTAGGCTGCGGCTTGGCATTTTCATCTTCTTTTTCCTTTGTTTCATTGATAAAGTCAATCGCATTAATCAAATTTGCATCATTCTCATTCATCAGTGGATTATGTTTGGCAAACTTCACTAAATCCGCGGTTTGGAACAGGATACGCAAATCCGATATTGCATTTTTATCATTCATTTCCAATAGTTTATCAATGATTTCAGAGGAAGTCATTTCCAATGCATTGAAACCGAAACGGTCTTTTATATAAGTACGAATAGCATCTGTTAATTCTGTATAATACTCCTTCGATTGTCCTTTCTGCCATACTTTCTCACCTTTGATGCGTTCTATTTCCTGCATAGCCAACTGATGCGGAGGCAGTTTTGGTTCTACTTTCACCTTGCGAATTATCGGTTTGTTATCGCGAATACGTTTCACAAGATAGATAAGCAGCAACAGGAACGGCACAAACAATACAGCACAAGCGATAGACATATACCAGTCTTCCCATGCAAAAGGTGCTTTCATTACAGGTTTAGGACCAAAAAACTGATCGGGATGCAACGTATCTACCGGCATGGAATACACTTTCAATGCCAAAGCTTTGGAGCGATATGCCTTATTATCAACAAGCACCTCCATTGGGGGCAAATAATATAATGCCGAGTCAAAGGAAGTTACGGTGTACTCCTGAGTTATCAACGAGCGCCTGCCGTCATTCAGCATCTGTGTATCGGGCTTGGCTATATCAACAATTTCCACTCCACGCACCAAAGTATCAGTATAGGCAGGAAGAATAGCGCGCTTATCAGTGTCCAATGAAACCTGAAGCTTAATCTTGGCCTGCTCCCCGATAAGGATTTGCAAGGAATCAATTGTAGCATCCACTGTCACCGACTGGGCTATTATCCTACCCGTCAATGCTGTCAACAGCGTTATCAGAAATAAATATCTTTTCATTCTCCGATTAGTTTCTTTTCGCAAATAAATTCATCAATGCTTTCACATAATCCTGGTCCGTACGTACTGACACATTATCTACATTGCTCTTAGTAAATGTATCATTCAGTTCCGTCTGCTTATTCACCCACCAGTCACGATGAGCACGCCGTACGGCACGCGAAGAAGTATCAATCCATTGTTCGTGACCCGTTTCCGCATCTTTTATTTTCATTAGCCCCACAGCAGGCAACTCCTCTACACGGCGGTCGTATACCTGAATAGCCACAACATCATGCTTCCGATTGGCAATAGTCATGGCATTTTTAAAACTCTCCTGGTCGATGAAGTCCGATAAGACAAAAGCCGTACAACGACGCTTCATAACATTCGTAAGATACTCCAAGCCGAGACGGATATTGGTCCGGCGACTTTCCGGACGGAAATCAAGCAATTCGCGAATGATATATAGTATATGTTTACGTCCCTTCTTGGGTGGAATAAACTTTTCTATCCGGTCTGAAAAAAAGATGACACCGATTTTATCATTATTTTGAATGGCGGAAAAAGCCAATGTTGCAGCTATTTCCGTCACCATATCTTTCTTCATCTGCTTCACAGTACCGAACTCCAGACTACCGGAAACATCTACCAGCAACATTACAGTCAGTTCACGTTCTTCTTCAAACACCTTCACAAAGGGTTTATGAAAACGAGCCGTTACATTCCAGTCTATGTCGCGTATATCGTCACCAAACTGATATTCACGCACTTCGGAAAAAGCCATACCTCTACCTTTGAAAGCCGAATGATACTGGCCCGCAAAAATATTATTGGACAATCCGCGCGTCTTTATCTCAATCTGACGGACTTTTTTTAATAAATCAGTTGTTTCCATTCAGTAATACATAAATAGTAAACAAATTGTTTACATTAGGGCACTTCAACCTTATTCAATATTTTGCTGACGATTTCATCCGAAGTCATATTGCTTGCTTCAGCTTCATAAGTCAGGCCGATGCGGTGGCGCAATACATCATGTGCCACTGCGCGCACATCTTCCGGGATAACATAGCCACGGCGTTTAATGAAAGCATAACTGCGTGCCGCCAATGCCAGATTGATAGATGCACGAGGCGAACCGCCGAATCCGATCATATCCTTCAGTTCTTTCAAATCATACTTCTCCGGATAACGGGTTGCAAATACAATATCGACAATATATTTTTCAATCTTTTCATCCAGATATACCTGACGTACGACCTTACGCGCTTCGATAATCTCGTCTGCTTTCAGAATAGGCTTTACATTCAGTCTTTCTCCGTTTATATTCTGGCGTATAATTAATTTTTCTTCTTCCAGTTTAGGATAGTCGATAACTACCTTCAGCATGAAACGGTCTACCTGCGCTTCAGGTAACGGATACGTACCCTCTTGTTCGATAGGATTCTGAGTTGCAAGCACCAAAAAAGGTTCAGGCAGTCTGAATGTTTCCTTACCTATGGTAACCTGGCGTTCCTGCATAGCTTCCAATAAAGCACTTTGCACCTTGGCCGGAGCACGGTTAATTTCATCGGCCAATACAAAATTAGCAAATACAGGTCCTTTCTTTACCTGAAAAGTTTCATCTTTCTGGCTGTAAACCATCGTACCGATAACGTCCGCCGGCAACAAGTCAGGTGTAAACTGAATACGGCTATATTGTGCATCAATCAATGAAGCCAGTGTTTTGATAGCCAATGTTTTTGCCAAACCGGGCACACCTTCCAACAACACATGTCCGTCAGATAACAAACCGATTAACAACGACTCTACCAGGTGCTTTTGTCCTACAATAACCTGGTCCATGCCCGTAGTAAGATTGGTAACGAAAGCACTTTGTCTTTCAATCCGCTCGTTCAATTCGCGGATATCAATTGTTTCAGCCATAAATCAATGTATTTTAATGTTTAATTTTTCGTTTTCGCCCGGCCATACACCGGTAATTATAATTCGCTTCCAAAAGTACGGGAATAAATTAACCATAGCAACTAATTTTTATTAAAAAACAATGTGAAACCTTTAGATTAAACTACTTTCATAGAGTTTAGAGCCTGTTTAATTTTGTTCAGCATTCTTTTCAAGAGTTCTTCTTTGAAAATATTTTTCTGTTTTTACTAAGAGCATAGCAGGCTATGTAACGGATAAAAAGAGGAAAACAGACCGGGAAGGAACTCAAAAGGAACTGAAAAAATACTTCTTCAAGAACATTTAAACAAGCTCTGAGTATTTAACAAAAAAGAAGCAGTATCTTTTTACTGCTTCTTCACTAATTTAGGTATCTTTATTGTTGTGCCCGCAGGTACATTATCCGGTTTTTTGATAACGTCCGGATTATGTTTTACTATATATGGATATAACGCTTTAGTTCCATAAAAACGAAGAGCCACTCTGGTCAATGTCTCACCCGGCTTTATCGTGTATGTCGCCTGCGTTCCTGCGATGGTATAATTGGTAGAATCGGGTACATACTCAACTTTCTTCTGCTTTTTCGGCTGGGAAGCAGATGTAGCAGCTGCCACAGTCTGTTTGACGGCAACCGGTGCTTCCTGCTGTCTTATTACAGGCTCAGCAATCAGCTTCTTCGACACAGTATCTTTTACGGCAATCGCCACACTATCCTTAGCACCGACACTATCCATTAAAACCGTATTACCTGCCGCATTGCCAGCTTCATTGCCAGCGGTTTCCTCCACAGGCGGTTCAGCCGATAATCCGTCAAACCAATCAGGATAATACAAATAAGCGACGGTTCCTGCACATAGCAATACCACAAGAGCCACGATGGCAATGAAGTATTTCATTGCGGAAGATTCAGCCGGGCCGGCAGTTTTGATAACCTCCACCCTCTCTTCATTAACTTCCTCCGAAGCCACAGTCTCCACAGGAGCAACGGTTTCTTCTACAGGTTCCGGTTCGACAGGACTATCGGTTTTTTCCGCAATCTCCGGTACCTCAACCGTACTACCGGCAACCACTTCCGGCACAACATCCTCCACTTTCTGCTCCGTATCTTCATCTTCCTCACTGCCACTATCTACAGGGGTATCTTCTAAAACAGTACCTTCATTGAGCACTACTGTTTCAAAATGCGCAAACGGCTTATTGATAATATCTTTCAGAGCAGGCTCCGGAGTAAATGAGACTTTGGTATGACCCTGTATCTCAAAGCGTTCCCCAGTATTGACATTTACACTCTCCCGGCTTTCCACATCAATCAGTTTAAAAGCGCCCAGGCCTTTAATCTTCACATACTTGTCTTTTTCCAATGCTTCTTCAATCAGTTGGAAAAACTCTTTCACAAAACTATCGGCATTCTTCTTGCTCATGCCATGCTTTTCAGCCAGCAAGTCAATCAGATCCTGTATGTTTAGTTTTTCATTCATAATATGGAAGATTTTAAAAGAAAGATTACTTAAACTTATCCTTTAGCAAGGTACTGGGTTTATAAGTCAGCACCAGTTTAGGCGGAACCAGCATACGCTGTTTGGTTGTTGGATTTACGGATATACGTTCCGCTTTCTTTTTCACTTCGAATGTTCCAAAGCCTTGTATGGAAATCGTATTTCCTTCTTCCAGTTGCCGCGTCATATCCGACAGTAAAGATGTAGCCAATTCCGAAGTATCCTTCAAAGTATACCCCAACCTGCGTGACAATTCCGAAGTAAATTCTTTGTTATTCAAAATCCAAGCTTTAAAATTGTGAACTACGGTGCTATATTAGCAAATCTTCCCCACATATACAAGAAGTACGAAAGGAAATGTTTAAATAATCCGTCCAAAAAGGTCGAAATCATCGGAATTTATTATCTCTACCCGATAAAAGCCGCCAATCTCCAACGGTTCATCACCACATTCAATCAGCACTTCCGGGTCTACTTCGGGAGAATCGAACTCCGTACGCCCGATATAGTAATCACCTTCCAGACGGTCGATTATCACTTTCATCTGCCTGCCTATCTTTGCCGCGCTCAGTTCGGCGGAAATACCTTGCTGGATGGACATCAATTCATCCAACCGGGCTTGCTTTACTTCTTGAGGAATGCTGTCTTCGTAATGGGCAGCGGCATACGTACCTTCCTCCTCGGAATATGCAAATGCCCCCATTCTATCGAAGCGCACCTTGCGGACAAACTCCTTCAACTCTTCAAAGTCAGCTTCCGTTTCTCCTGGATGCCCCACCATAAGCGTAGTACGCAAATGAATTCCCGGCACTTCTTCACGGAACTTTTCTATCAGCCGATAAGTATCCTCTTTGGTAACATGACGGCGCATTTTTTCCAGCATATTATCACTGATATGCTGCAAGGCAATATCCATATATTTACATACATTGGGACGCTCGCGCATCACGCGGAATAAATCCATCGGGAAATGAGCCGGATAAGCATAATGCAAACGTATCCATTCCACACCCGGAATTTCCGAGATTTTTTCGATTAATTGGGGCAACATCTGCCTCTTATATAAATCTACGCCATAATAGGTCAATTCCTGCGCAATAACCTGAAACTCTTTCACTCCGCGGGCCACAAGATACTTCACCTCGTCCAGAATTTCTTCCATAGGACGCGACACATGCCGGCCCGTAATAATAGGAATGGCACAATAAGAGCATTTGCGGTCGCACCCTTCCGATATTTTCAGATAGGCATAATGCTGGGGAGTGGTCAATGTACGCTCTATGTGCAGTTCCTCATGGTATGCCTTACCCAAGTCCTGCAGCAACTCTTTCCAATTGAACTTACCGTAAAACTTATCCACCTGAGGAATCTCAATCGCCAGTTCCTTCAGGTAACGTTCCGAAAGGCAACCCATGACATAGAGTTTCTCCAGTTCGCCTTCTTCCTTGGCCTGTGCAAATTCAAGAATCATATTGATGGACTCCTCTTTTGCATCGCCGATGAAACCGCAGGTATTAATTACGGCAATCTCTCCTTTCGGACGCTCGGCATCATGCGTCACATGAAAACCCGCTTCCTCCAACTGGCGCATCAAATGCTCCGAGTCCACTAAATTTTTAGAGCAGCCTAATGTTATGATATCAATGGTTTTCCGTTTCATGCATTCCCTCCGAACAACGAATCGACAAACTCTTTTTTACGGAACACCTGCAAGTCCTCTATACCTTCTCCCAGACCGATGTACTTTACCGGAATCTTAAACTGGTCGGAGATTCCGATTACAACGCCGCCTTTAGCCGTTCCGTCCAACTTGGTTACAGCCATTGCCGTAACCTCCGTTGCCAAAGTAAACTGCTTGGCCTGCTCAAATGCGTTCTGTCCGGTGGAACCGTCCAAAACAAGCAATACCTCATTCGGAGCATCCGGCACAACCTTCTTCATTACATTCTTAATTTTGGTCAGCTCGTTCATCAGACCCACTTTATTATGCAGACGTCCGGCGGTATCTATAATCACCACATCGGCATTATTGGCTACCGCTGAACTCAAAGTATCAAAAGCCACAGAAGCAGGGTCAGCACCCATTTTCTGCTTGATAACGGGAACTCCCACACGTTCGCCCCAGATAACCAACTGCTCCACCGCCGCCGCACGGAAAGTATCGGCAGCACCCAGATAAACGGATTTGCCGGCTTTCTTAAACTGATAAGCCAGTTTGCCTATAGTCGTGGTTTTTCCTACACCATTCACTCCCACTACCATAATCACGTATGGCTTCTTCGCAACAGGAGTTTCAAAGTCGTCCACATCATCCGAGTTGTTCTCTGTGAGCAAAGCAGCGATTTCATCGCGCAGAATCACATTCAGCTCCTTCGCATTCATATATTTCTCGTCTGCGGCACGCTTCTCGATACGTTCTATAATCTTCAACGTAGTTTCTACGCCCACATCCGAAGTAATCAACACCTCTTCCAGATTATCCAGCACCTCATCATCCACTTTCGATTTACCGGCTATAGCACGGGCAATCTTCCCGAACACACTCTCTTTTGTTTTAGATAATCCTTTATCTAATGTTTCCTTCTTTTCTTTTGAGAAAAAACTAAAAAATCCCATAGTCTACTTTTTTGTACAATACATTATGCCACAAAGATATAACAAAATTAACAAATAATAAAAGCCGAAACGATTTAATAGCAAAAAAAATCCCCCCGCCGATATATCGGCGAGAGGAGCTTTATAAGTAATCAGCGCCTTGCAGCAACTGCATTTATCTTATTTCTTGAAAAAGTCCTGTACTTTTTCGTTAGGAACCATTTGCTCATCGAAGATGTAAGCACCGGTCTTCGGAGACTTAACCATCTTGATAACCTTCGTATAAGCACGACCTTCCTTAGAACCATCGTGCAAACTTGCTACTGTTTTCTTTGCCATGGGTTATACTATTATTATTTAATTTCCTTGTGTACTGTTACTCTCTTCAGAATCGGGTTGTATTTTTTCAACTCAAGTCTTTCTGTAGTATTCTTTCTGTTCTTAGTTG
>OOAZ01000749.1_pt1 | contig 26381 bp, 21 predicted proteins | sample 1671221 | NCBI WGS metagenome assembly OOAZ01 (sample SAMN06348134, study PRJEB24527) | human gut metagenome | biome: human gut; feature: ankylosing spondylitis patient; material: feces | host: Homo sapiens | place: China | collected 2015-10
TGCAGGACCACGAGATCGACCGCATCATCAAGATGCACATCTCGCCCATCAACATCTCGGTCCACACCACCAATCCCCAGCTCCGGGTGCGGATGCTGGCGAATAAACGGGGCGGCGAGGTGCTGAAGTACCTGCCCCGTCTGGTGGAGGGCGGCATCGCCGTCAACTGCCAGCTGGTGCTCTGCCGGGGCATCAACGACGGCGACGAGCTGCGCCGCACCCTCACCGACCTGCTGGAGCTGACCCCGATGGTGCAGAGCGTGGCGGCAGTCCCCTGCGGCGTGACGGATTACCGCCAGAACCTCTTCAAGCAGACGCCCTACGACGCCGAGACCAGCGCCGCCGTCATCGACATCATGGAAGAGTTCGGCGACGAGTGCAAGCGCCGCCACGGCAAGCGCATCATCTACCCCAGCGATGAGTGGTACCTCAAGGCCGGCCGCCCCATCCCGGAGCCGGAGTTCTATGAGGACTACGACCAGCTGGAAAACGGCGTGGGCATGATGAGCCTCTTCCGGGAGGAATTTCTGGCCGAGCTGGAAAAGCCCCACCGCATCTATGGCACCAAAAAGATGGATGTCGTCACCGGCACCATGGCCGCGCCCCTCATCACCGAGATGATGGACGAGCTCCACCGCCAGTACCCCATGATAGAAGTAAAAGTGCATCCCATCAAAAACAACTTCTTCGGCGGCAACGTCGGCGTGGCGGGCCTCGTCACGGCGACGGACATCATCGCCCAGTGCGAGGGCCGGCTGTCCAGCGGCACCCTGGGCGTGCCTGCCGTGATGCTGCGGGAGGAGAAGGACACCTTCCTCGATGATATGACCATCGAGCAGCTGGGCCAGCGGCTCGGCGTAAAGGTGGAAGTCCTGCCCACCGGCGGCGGCGACGAGGCCAAGGCCCTGCTGCGCAGCGGCCTCCATATCGCCCGCCGGAGAAGACCGTAATTTTACCCCTTTTGTGAAAGGAGGAACCCCCCTATGAGCAAACCGATCGTTGCTGTGGTGGGCCGCCCCAACGTGGGCAAGTCCACCCTGTTCAATAAGCTCTGCGGCCAGCGTCTGGCCATCGTGGAGGATACCCCGGGCATCACCCGTGACCGCATCTTCGCCAACTGCGAGTGGAGCGGTCACGAGTTCCTGCTGGTGGATACCGGCGGCATCGAGCCCAAGGCCACCGAGGGCATTCTGGCCCACATGCGCGAGCAGGCCCAGATCGCCATCGATACCGCCGACTGCATCATCATGGTGGTGGACGTGCGCAACGGCCTGACCGCCGCCGACGAGGACGTGGCCCATATGCTGCGCCGCAGCCACAAGCCCATCATCCTCGCTGTCAACAAATGCGACAACGTGGGCGAGACCCCCATGGAGCTCTACGAGTTCTATAACCTCGGCTTCGACGAAGTCATGCCCATTTCGTCCGTCCACGGCCACGGCACCGGCGACCTGCTGGACGCCGTCTGCGCCCACCTCGATTTTAGTGAGACCGTCGTGGAGGAAGACCGCATCCCCGTCGCCATCATCGGCCGCCCCAATGTGGGCAAGTCCAGCCTGACCAACCGCATCCTCGGTGAGAACCGCATGATCGTGGCCAACGAGGCCGGCACCACCCGCGACGCCATCGACACCCCCGTGGACAACGCTTACGGCAAGTTCATCTTCACCGATACCGCCGGTCTGCGCAAGCGCAGCAACATCACCGACGGCCTCGAGCGCTACATGGTCGTCCGCGCACTGGCCGCTGTCGAGCGCAGCCGCGTGGCCCTCATCCTCGTGGACGCCACTGTCGGCTTCACCGAGCAGGACAGCAAGGTGGCCGGCTACGCCCACGACCAGGGCAAAGCCTGCATCATCGTCGTCAACAAGTGGGACGCCGTGGAGGGCAAGGAGACCAACACCATGGAACTGCAGCGCCGGGGCTATGCCGAGTGCTTCAGCTTCATGGGCTACGCTCCCATCATCTTCATCTCGGCCCAGACCGGCTACAACGTCAACAAGCTGATGCAGCTCATCCGCGACGTGGACAGCCAGAACGGTGCCCGCGTACCCACCGGTGTGCTGAATGAGATGCTGGCCCGTGCCACCGCTCGGATGCAGCCGCCCAGCGACAAGGGCCGCCGCCTGAAGATCTTCTACCTGACCCAGGCTTCCACCCGGCCTCCGACGTTCGTGGCCTTCGTCAACGCAAAGCACCTGTTCCACTTCAGCTATCAGCGGTATATCATCAACCAGATCCGCGAGAACTTCGGCCTGGAGCACACCCCCATCCGCCTTGTCGTGCGTGAGCGCGGCTCCGGCGAGGTGGGCGCGAAGGACGTATAAGGAAGGGAGACTGGTTCTATGACCGCATTTCTCATTGTGCTGGCGGTCGCTGCCGAAGCCTATCTGCTGGGCAGCGTGGACACCGGCATCCTCGTCAGCAAATACCTGTACCATGACGACGTCCGCACCCACGGCTCGGGTGCTGCCGGTATGACCAATATGCTGCGCACCTTCGGTAAGAAGGCCGCTGCCCTCACGGCGGTGGGCGATGTGCTCAAGGGCGTCGTGGCCGTCTGCCTTGGCCGGTGGCTGTTCGGCCATCTGCCCGCTGACGCTGCCGTCTCGCCCTATCTGGGCGTCTACCTCGCCGCCATCCTCGCCGTGGTGGGCCACTCCAAGCCCATCTACTTCGGCTTCAAGGGCGGCAAGGGCGTGCTGGTGGCTGCCGGTGCCATTCTGGCAGTCCAGCCGGTGCTGTTGCCGGTGCTGGCGGTCATCTTCCTCGTCTGCCTGGTCCCCACCGGCATGGTGTCGCTGGGCAGCATCACCATGGCCGCGGCCTATCCGGTCCTGACGCTGGTGTACAGCCTCATGCGCGGCCTGTCGACTCAGGACGTGGTGGTCTGCACCGTCGGCGCTGCCATCATGGGCGGCATGGTCATCTGGATGCACCGTTCCAACATCCAGCGCATCCGGGACGGCAAGGAGTACCGTTTCGGCCAGAAGCACAAGAGCAACTAAGCATAAAAAGATGCCCCGCAGGCAGCTCTCGACGAGCGTCCTGCGGGGCATTTTACGTTGTCAGGCTCATTTCGGGTCTGCTTCCAGCAGCGTGTCGGTGTTGTCCTCGTACTTGGGGTCTTCGATGGCGACTTCAAGCTCCGTGTCGGTGTCGTTATGATGCAGGTGCTTGCGCAGCCGGGAGGCGAATTCCTCTGACGGGATGCCGCTCTGGCTGGGGGAAAGGTCGGGTGCGGGGTGGCCGTCGGGCAGATGAGCGCCGAAGGCCGGCACGAAGAAGAACTTCCGCACGATGAAGATGAGGGCGATGGCGCCCACGCTCAGCAGGTTCTCCAGGGCGGATTCGTGACCCACCACCATGTGGCGGGCGATGGCGTAGAGCAGCACTTCGAGGCTGGAACCGGGGCTGTGCTTGGCCAGCATCTTGATGAACTCGATGCCGATGACGATGTCCAGCGCCCGCTGTAAGAAGATGCTCACCTCGGCATCGTTGCCGTCGAACAGCAGGCCGGGCATCCACTGCAGCAGCGGCACCATCGACAGCAGCAGGCCGATGAGGACGAGGCCGGACAACAGGATCTCGAGCAGGGTGGCTGTGCTGATGATCCTGTTGCGCAATTCGGCGCGGCTGTGGCTTTCAACACGGGAATTGGACATGGGCAGGGACCTCTCTTTCAAATTTGACCGGAAATCTTTTATAACAGTTTGATTCTATTGTAACAAAAGCGAAAAACGAAGTCAATTTCTCCGGCTAAGAAAGCGAGTCAGCATGAAAAACTGGAATCGAAGACAGACAAGAGGGGCCGTCCGCACCCGGAATGGAGTGCAGACGGCCCCTCTTTGTGCTGAAAAGGCGGCTTAGGCCTCAGCGATGGCTTCGATCTCGCAGAGCACGCCCTTGGGCAGGTCTTTCACGGCCACGCAGCTGCGGGCGGGCTTGGAGGTGAAATACTTGGCGTACACCTCGTTGAAAGCGGCAAAGTCGGCGATGTCGGCCAGGAAGCAGGTGGTCTTGACCACCTTGTCAAAGCCTACGCCGGCAGCTTCGAGGATAGCGCCCACATTGCGGCAGCTCTGGTCAGCCTGTGCGGCGATGCCCTCGGCGACTGCGCCGGTGGCGGGGTCTACCGGGATCTGGCCGGAGGTGAAGACGAGACCGCCCACGGTGTAGCCCTGAGAGTAGGGGCCGATGGCGCCGGGAGCTTTTTCGGTGCGGATGATGTTCATATCGATTACCTCACATATCATAAATAGGGGAGTCTCCCGCCAAAAGGGGAGCCGATGAAAAAAGTCTACCACCAACTGTCTCCGCCGTCAACGGGCAGCAGGGAACGGTCCCGGAATTTCCGGAAAAAGGGAATGTAAAATTATTTGGAAAAATCTACGCAAATCATCTTGACAAGAAATAAACTTTTATGATAAAAATAGAGCATGAAAGTAACATTTTTGCAGAAAAACGCAGGCGCAGCGCAGGCAGGAAAGCCAGCTTTGCGCAGGCGCGTTTCTTTTTTGCAGAAAAAGCGAATTTCTGAACCCTCGGAAGGGGCAGAAAGGATAAGATATGTCGATTTTGGTAGATGATTCAAATAAAACAGCCTGCCGTGCAGCGGAGGCTGGACTGCAGCAGAAAAACTGTGCTGCGCTGGTGCGCCCGGCGGGTACGGGCAAAGGCTGCATCGTGTGGGAGCTGCTGGACGCCCACCCCGAGATGCGCGTGCTCTGGGTGGTGTCCTGCGCTGCCCGTCTGGAGCTGCGCCGCGCCCTGACAAAGCGGCTGGGCCGGACGCTGGGCGGCCGGGTGCGGCTGATGAGCTGCGAGCAGCTGGCCGTGCAGAATGCGCTGGGCTGGGTGGCACTGGCTGAGTTCCGGCCCGGCCTGCTGGTGCTGGACGGCTGGAGGGAGATGAGCGCAAAGGACTGGACCGACTGTGTCCAGCCCCTGTTCCGCCTCTGCCCGGGGGCAAAGCTGCTGGCTCTGGGGGAGCCGGACGCCCCGGGCGACAGCTGCCGCGCCGCCGAGGAGATGCTGGCCGACGCCATCGTGGAGCCGCTGGCGCTGGGCGGGGCGATGGCCGAGGGCCTGCTGCCCATGCCGGCCTCCTATACGGCTCTGCTCTGGCCGCTGGAAGATGCGATGGCCCGCCTCCGTGCTGAGGTGAAGAACCTCCATCTGCCGAGCTGCCCTGACCCAAACGCCGAGAAATATCAGGCTCTGAGCCTTGCCGTAGAAAAGCTTCCGCCGGTGGAACAGCTGCTGGCGCAGTGGCTCCCGGATGCTGCCGGACGCTGCCTCGTCCTCTGCGAGGATGATGCAGCGGCGGCACAGACCGCAGAGCAGACCGAGAAGCTGTTTGGTGCAGGAACACATATTTATAAGGATGCAGAAGGCTTTGCGGCCGATGAAGCGGCCACCCTCCGGCTGCTGGTCTGTGCCAACGGCCCGGCGGTGCAGTCACCTCTGGCCGGGATCTCGGGCGTGGTGCTGGTGCGCCGCAGCGCTGGACCGGCCGCATACCGGCAGATGCTGGCACGCGCCCTTGCAGCCTGCGGCAGTGTGCCGGTGGCAGAGCTGAGCGCGGCCTTTGAGGCGCTGACCTGTGTGCAGCAGCTGCGGAAGGAGTGCAGCGCGGCGGGGGCAGAAGCTTTCCCGCTGGAAGAGCCTCTCTCTGCCTGCCGCCGGGCTTACCGGCAGCTCCGCCGCGCGCTGGACTCCGACTGGGAGCGCTATTATGCCGCCGCAAAGCAGATGACGGCAGAGGGAAAGACGCTGGACGTGCCTCGCTCCTACCGCTTTGGGGGCGTGGCCGTGGGCCGCTGGCTGGAAAACCAGCGCCTTGTCCGGGCCGGAAAGAAAAAGGGGCGTCTCACCGCCGAGCAGGCCGCCCGGCTGGACAAAATCGGCATGAACTGGAAAAAGCGGCTCGAGCTGGCGTGGGAGAACGGCTGTGCTTCGGCCCGGCGGTACCGCGGCAGCCACAGCGACCTGCTGGTGCCGGTCCATTATAAGGATAAGGACGGCTTTGCGCTGGGCGAGTGGATCGTCTACAACCGCCAGCGCTATCTGAGCGGGAACCTGCCGTCAGACCGCGTCGAGCGCCTCGAGGCACTGGGCATGGTGTGGGACACCGGCAGCATCCTCTGGGAGAAGAGCTATGCCGCCGCCGTCCAGTATTATCTGGAAAATCACACGCTGGAAATTCCCGTCAAGTATGTCACGCCGGACGGCATGGCGCTGGGCGTCTGGCTGGGCAGTCAGCGTGCCGCTTATAAAGAAGGTGTGCTGACCGACGCCCAGATCGAAAAGCTGGAAGCGCTGGGAGTGGACTGGACGAACCGGAACGACCGCAAGTGGCAGACCGCCTACGAGGCCGCCGTGAAGTACCACGCCGCCCACGGGAACCTCGACGTCCCCACCGAGTACGTCGACGAAGACGGCATCCTGCTGGGCAAGTGGGTGTCCCGCCAGCGGTACGCATGGCAGAACCCCGAGCGCAGCAGCGCCCGGGTGACGCCGGAGCGGAAAGCCCTGCTGGACGAGCTGGGCATGAACTGGGAAAAGACCGACTCGTGGCAGCACCGCTACGAGCTGGCCGTGGAATACAAAAAGGAGCACGGCAGTCTGGCCGTTCCGGCCCAGTACCGGACGGAGGACGGCATCTGGCTGGGCAGCTGGCTGTCCCGTCAGAAGCAGATGCTGCGGGAGGGCAAAAAGCTCTCCGCCGCGCGCCGCGCGGCCCTGAAAGAGCTGTTCAAGGGCGAAAAAGGCCGACGCCTCAGCGCTCCGGTGCCGCCCGCGTACAGCGTGCGGGAGCAGAACTGGCTGGACAACTACCAGAGCGCCAGGCTCTACGCCGAGAAGAAGGGCAGCCTCCTCGTGCCTGCCGGATACGTGGACGAGAACGGCTTCCGTCTGGGCGTCTGGATCTCGAACCTCCGGGCTGCCCGCAAGGCCCGGCCCGAATCGTTTCAGGTGACGCCGGAGCATATCGCTCTGCTGGACGCCATCGGGATGCAGTGGGATGCCCGGGAGGCCAAGTGGGCCGGGGCGTTCCGCCGTGCCGAAGAGTACTGCGCCGCCCACGGCAATCTGCTGGTGCCGGTGAACTATAAGACCGAAGACGGCTTCTGCCTCGGCGACTGGGTCCGCCGGATGCGCGAAAACTACGCCTGTGCCGAGAAAAAGCTGACGGCGGAGCGCATCGCAAAGCTCGAAGCGCTGGGCATGGTCTGGACCGTGCCGCAGGAGGGCTGAGATATTGCATTTTAGGGCGGAGTGTGGTATACTTCACCTCGTCTGAATAGAAAACAGCAGGTGCCTGCCGCCGGGGTCTCGTCCCCGGCCGGGAGGGTAAAAGGGAAGCGGGTGCGAGTCCCGCGCGATCTCGTCACTGTGATAAGGGAGTCCGCTGCCTTGGCGCTCAGCGCCGGTCACTGGAGGCTTTGCCTCTGGGAAGGCGGCAGCGGGCGGTGAGCTTTCAGTCAGGAAACCTGCCCGCTGTTGGTACAGGAGCGTCCGGCTCCGGATCACGAGGAATTGGTCGTACCAAAAAGCCCGAACATTCAAAGGGTCTTTTTGCTGTGCCTTCCGCGCGGTGAAAAGGCTCTTTTTTCGTTTGAGCTGACCCCCGTTTCGTACCCTTTCTATCGGAAACGTACATTCCACACAACAGAAAGGACTCAAACAATGCGTAAAGCAACCAACAAGAACTGGCAGCGCGTCACCGCCGCTGCCGCCGCACTGGCCCTGTGTGCCGGTGTGCTCACCGGCTGCGGTGCATCTTCTTCCACTGCCGCCAGCAGCACCGCCGCAAGCTCTGCCGCCGCCAGCGAAGTGAGCAGCGAGGAGGCCGATGAAATGGCAGCAAAGAATGTGGCAGACCTCATCGACGCCATCTATGTGCAGGAGCGCAACGAGAATACCGACGCTCAGTGTGAGGCCGCAAAGGCAGCATGGGACGCTCTGACCGACGCTCAGAAGGAGCTGGTCGAGGGTGAAGAGGCTGACCCCGATTACTTTGGCCGCGACACCGGCGACGCCTCTAAGGACGACGCCCGCAACCAGGACAACATCGGCGACAAGGAGATCCTGGTCGTCAGCTTCGGCACCTCCTTCAACGACAGCCGCGCAGCGGACATCAAGGGCATCGAGGATGCCATCCAGGCTGCATATCCCGACTGGTCTGTCCGCCGTGCCTTCACCGCACAGATCATCATCAACCATGTTCAGGCCCGTGACGGCGAGAAGATCGACAATATGGAGCAGGCTCTGGAGCGCGCTGTTGCCAACGGCGTGAAGGATCTGGTCGTCCAGCCCACCCATCTGATGCATGGCGCTGAGTACGACGAGATGATGGAGATGGTGGACAGCTACCGCGATCAGTTCGAGTCCGTCGCCATCGCCGAGCCTCTGCTGGGCGAGGTGGGCAGCGATGCCACCGTCATCAACGCCGACAAGGAAGCTGTCGCCAAGGCCATCACCGCTGAGGCCGTCAAGACCGCCGGTTTCGACAGTCTGGACGCCGCTGCTGCGGACGGCACCGCCTTCGTCTTCATGGGCCACGGCACCTCCCACACCGCAAAGGTGAGCTACAGCCAGATGCAGGCTCAGATGAACGCTCTGGGCTACAAGAATGTCTTCATCGGCACCGTCGAGGGTGAGCCGGAGGAGACTGCCTGCGAGAACGTCATCGAGGCTGTCAAGGCCGCCGGTTACACCAAGGTCGTCCTGCGTCCCCTGATGGTCGTTGCAGGTGACCACGCCAACAACGATATGGCTGGCGACGACGAGGATTCCTGGAAGAGCCAGTTCGAGGCATCCGGCGAATTCGACTCTGTCGAGTGCCAGATCGCCGGTCTGGGCGAGGTCGCTGACATCCAGCAGCTCTACGTCGCACACACCAAGGCCGCTGTCGATTCCCTGAACGGCTGATCCTGATTCTATCATTGCCCGGAAAGGAGTGCCTTTTCGGGCAATTTCTTTTTCGGCCTGCTTTGAATTCGGGCCATTGCGTGTTATAATCTTTTCTGTAAAATAGATACTTCGAGGTATATCATCATGAAACTGAACCATAAATTTGCTCTTCTGCTGGCCGGCGCTGTGCTGGCTGGTTCTCTCACCGGCTGCGGCGCATCCAGCGCCCCGGCCAGCTCTGCCGCTTCCTCCGAGGCTGCGGCTTCCTCTGCCGTGAGCGAGGCAGCTTCCGAACCGGCAGCAGAGGCCGCTCTGCCCGACGGCGTCTACACCGCCGACTTTGACACCGACAGCTCCATGTTCCATGCCAACGAGGCCAATGACGGCAAGGGGACTCTGACCGTGAAGGACGGTCAGATGACCTTCCACGTCAGCCTCGTCTCCAAGAAGATCGTCAACCTCTACGTCGGCACGGCAGAGGACGCGGCCTCCCACGAGACCGACTGGCTCCAGCCCACCACCGATGTGGTGAACTACAGCGACGGCACCTCGGATGAGGTGTACGGCTTCGACATCCCGGTGGAGGCTCTGGACGAGGACTTCCAGCTGGCCATCCTCGGCTCCAAGGGCAAGTGGTACGACCATACCGTCCGTGTCGCCAACGCCCAGCCTGCTGCGGCGGAAGCACCTGCCGACGGCACCTACACCTGCGACGTGACCCTCGAGGGCGGCTCTGGCCGCGCCACCGTGGAAAGCCCTGCGGCCCTGACCGTGGCCGACGGCAGGATGACCGCCACCATCGTCTGGTCCAGCCCCAACTACGACTATATGCTGGTGGACGGCGAGAAGTATCTGCCCACCAACACCGAGGGCAACTCTACCTTCGAGATCCCCGTCGCGGCTCTCGACACCCCGCTGGATGTGGTGGGCGATACCGTCGCCATGAGCACCCCGCATGAGATCGAGTATACGCTGACCTTCGCCTCTGCATCCCTGATCGAGGCAAAGTGACGATGAAGCGCCGCAATTTTCTGAAAGCCCTGCCTGCCGCCGCCCTCACCCTTGCGGGCTGCGGGCAGCACAAGACCGCCCCGGCCAATACAGCATCCCTCGTGTTCGACCACAGCTATCCGCTGGACTATGCCACCCAGTTTTCCGCCGACTGCTATGAGGGCGGCTATGTGATGATCGACATCCCGGACGCCGGGCGGTTCCTCGTCGTCCCTGAAGGGGCAGCCGAGGTGGACGACCTGCCCGAGGACGTCGTTCTGCTGCGCCAGCCGCTGGATCATATTTATCTCGTCTCCACCTCGGTGATGGACCTCTTCGTCCATCTGGACGCGCTGGACAGCATCGCCCTCTCCGGCACGAAGGCCGATGGCTGGTATGTGGAAGAGGCCAGACAGGCCATGCAGGAGGGCCGCATCGCCTACGCGGGCAAGTACAGCGCCCCGGACTATGAGCGCATCCTTGCCGCCGGCTGCACCCTCGCCATCGAGAACACCATGGTGCTCCACGACCCCGAGGTCAAGGAGCAGCTGGAAAAGTTCGGCGTGCCGGTCCTCGTGGAGCGCTCGAGCTACGAGAGCGGCCCGCTGGCCCGGATGGAGTGGCTCAAGCTCTACGGCATCCTGCTGAATAAGACTGAGATGGCGGAAGAGGTTTTCCGCCAGAAGGTGGAGCAGGTGGCCCCTATCCTCGAGCAGGAGAACACCGGCAAGACCGCGGCCTTCTTCTCCATCACCACGAATAACCTCATCACCGTCCGCCGCACCAGCGACTATGTGGCCCAGATGGTGGGGATGGCCGGCGGCGTCTACATCTTCGACGACCTCGAGGGGGAGACGTCGGCCCAGTCCACCATCAAACTGCCGCTGGAGACGTTCTACGCCCGGGCCAGGGACGCCGACGTCCTCATCTACAACAGCACCATCGAGGGCGTGATGGAGACCCGTGACCAGCTCATCGAAAAATGTCCGATGCTGGCGGATTTCAAGGCCGTCCAGTCCGGCGACTGCTGGTGTACGGCCCAGAGCCTCTTCCAGCAGAGCATGGAGCTGGCCGACCTCATCTCGGATATGAACCTCGTCTTCACCGAGGGCTCGCCCGACCCGGCGTCCCTCCGTTTCTTACAGCGCATCGTATAAAAGGAGCTTTGTCATGACCACCACCCGCCGCCTCAGCCTCGCGTACCTCGCCCTCACGGCGGGGGTCGCGGTGCTGTTTGCACTCAACCTGTTCTGGGGCAGTGTGTCCCTGACGCCTGGCGCGGTGGCGGCGGCTCTGCTGGGTCGGGGCGAAGATGCGCTGGCCGTGGGCATCGTGCTCCAGCTCCGTCTGCCCCGGGCGGTCATGGTCGTGCTGCTGGGCGCGGCCCTCTCGGCGGCAGGCTACCTCCTGCAGACCTTCTTCGCCAACCCCATCGCCGGCCCCTTCGTCATGGGCGTGTCCAGCGGCGCAAAGCTGGCAGTGGCCCTGACGATGGTGGTGTTTTTACAGCAGGGGCTGCTCACCAGCTCGGCCACCCTCATCATCGCCGCCTTTGCAGGCTCGATGGCGGCGATGGCCTTTGTGCTGGTGGTGGCCCGGCGGGTGCCGCGGATGAGCATCCTCGTCATCTGCGGCATCATGATCGGTTATATCTGCTCGGCTGTCACCGACATCGTGGTGACCTTCGCTCAGGACTCCAACATCGTCAATCTCCACAACTGGTCGATGGGCAGCTTTTCCGGCATGACCTGGGCCAACGTGGGTGCAGCGGCCTGCGTGGTGCTGCCCGCGCTGGCGGCGGCGTTCCTGCTCTCGAAGCCCATGGCGGCCTACCAGATGGGCGAGAGCTACGCCAGGAGCGTCGGCGTACCGGTGCGGGCCTTCTCGACGGCCCTCGTGCTGCTGTCCAGCCTGCTTTCCGCCTGCGTGACGGCCTTTGCAGGCCCCATCTCCTTTGTGGGCATCGCGGTGCCGCATCTGGTCAAGAACCTGCTTGGCAGCGCAAAGCCCCTTTATGTCCTGCCGGGCTGCTGTTTGGGCGGGGCAGCGTTCTGTCTGCTCTGCGACCTCATCGCCCGCAGCCTGTTCGCGCCCACTGAGCTGTCCATCAGCTCGGTGACGGCGGTTTTCGGTGCGCCGGTGGTCATCTGGCTGCTGGTGCGCCGCCAGACACAGGAGGGCCGGGAATGAGCGATTTGAAATTCTACTGCTGCGCCGAGGACCTTGCCATCGGCTACGGCAAAACGCCCCTGATGGAGCACATCGGCCTCGGCGTCGAGAAGGGGACCATCCTCACCCTCATCGGCCCCAACGGCGCGGGAAAATCCACCCTGCTCAAGACGCTGGCAGCGCAGCTGGCCCCCCAGGGGGGCGCTGTGCTGCTGGACGGCAAAAATCTCGAGGACTGCTCCGGCCCGGAGCGCGCCCGCAAAATGGCCCTGATGGTGCCTCACACCCGCCGCACCGAGCTGACCACCTGCTTCGAGATGGCGTCCGCCGGGCGCTACCCCTACACGGGGCGGCTGGGTGTCCTCTCGGCGGAAGATAAGCGCCAGGTCCATGCCGCGCTGGCCCTCGTGGGGGCCGAGGCGCTGGCGGGCCGGGACTTCAACCGCATCAGCGACGGCCAGCGCCAGCGCGTCCTGCTGGCCCGGGCCATCTGCCAGCAGCCGGAGCTGATATTATTGGACGAGCCTACGTCTTTCCTTGACATCAAGGGCAAGGCCGAATTGCTGGCCATCCTGAAAAGCCTCGCCCGCGACAAGAAGATGGCCGTCATCCTGAGCCTCCACGAGCTGGAGCTGGCGCAGAAAGTTTCCGATAAGGTCGTCTGCGTCTCGGCAGCGGGCGTCTCGGACGTCATGACGCCGGAAAAGGCCTTTGCCCGGGAAAACATCTGCAAAATTTATGCTCTGACCGATGAGCAGTACGCATTCCTCTACGGCGAAGAAAAAGCGCCGGAGGAAAAGCGCCCGCTCTTTGAGCACTACGTCCGCAGCGGCCAGAAGCTCCTGCGCTGCGGCTACACCACCGGCACCTGTGCGGCGCTGGGCGCGGCGGGCGCCGCACGGTTGCTGCTCACTGGCCGCACCCCCGAGACGGTGGCCCTCCGCACCCCGAAGGGCATCGTGGTGGAGGTAGAGCCCATCTTCTGCCGCCTGTCCGGCGAGGGAGCCGAGTGCGCCATTCGGAAGGACGGCGGCGACGATGTGGACGTGACCACCGGTCTGCCGGTCATCGCCGGTGTCGCCCTCCGGCCCGAGCTGTCCGGCGAGGTGCGCATCCACGGCGGTGAGGGCGTGGGCCGGGTGACAAAGCCCGGTCTCGACCAGCCCGTGGGCGAAGCTGCCATCAACCACGTCCCCCGGGCCATGATAAAGGAAGCGCTGGAAAAAGAGGCCGAATCTGCCGGGTACGCGGGCGGTTTTGACGTCACCATCTCCATCGAGGGCGGGGCTGAGACGGCGAAGCGCACCTTCAACCCCCACATGGGCGTGGAAGGGGGACTCAGCGTTCTCGGCACCAGCGGCATCGTCGAGCCCATGAGCCAGCAGGCCATCCTCGACACCATCCAGCTGGAAATGGGGCAGGCGGCGCTTCGGGCGGTCAGCCCCCGGCGGCTCATCCTCGCCCCGGGCAACTACGGCCTCGACTATCTCCACGAGAAGATGTCCGCCCTAAAGAATATCCCGGTGGTCAAGACCTCGAACTTCATCGGTGATACGATGGATATGGCGGCGGCATCCCACTTCGAAGAAGTGGTGCTGGTGGGCCACATCGGCAAGCTGGTCAAACTGGCGGGCGGCGTCATGAACACCCACTCCCGCACAGCCGACTGCCGCACCGAGCTGCTCTGCGCCCACGCTGCCCTCTGCGGTGCGTCCCGGGACGTCTGCGCGGCCCTGATGAACGCGGCCACCACCGACGCCTGCATGGAGATCTTAGACGGAGCAGAGATGAGAGAGCCGGTGCTGTCCAGTCTGCTGGACGCCATCCAGCTCCACCTCGACCGCCGCGCTGCCGGGGCGTTCCGGGTGGGCGCGGTGCTCTTCTCGAACCAATACGGCCCGCTGGGCCAGACCAGAACTGCAAAGGAGCTGCTGGACGAATGGAAAAACGGATAGGCACTTTTTACGGCGTCAGCGTCGGCCCGGGTGACCCGGAGCTCATGACCCTGCAGGCTGTCCGCCGCCTCGAAAACTGCCCGGTCATCGCCGCGCCCCAGACCCCAAAGGGCGGGATGCTGGCGCTGGACATCGCAAAAGGTGCGGTGGAGCTGAGCGGCAAGACCATCCTGCCGCTGCGCTTCGCCATGAGCCTTGACCCGGCGGTGCAGAAAGCCGCCCACATCGAGGCGGCCCGGGCTGTGAAAGAATATCTCGACGCCGGGCAGGATGTCGCCATGCTCAACCTCGGCGACGTGTCCGTCTACGCCACGTTCGGTTATTTACAGGAGATCTTGGAGGCCGAGGGCTGCAAGACCGTGATGCTCCCCGGCGTGACGAGCTTCTGCGCCGCTGCGGCCCGGCTGGGCCAGTCCCTGACGGGCGGCATGGAGCAGCCGCTGACCATCGCCCCGGGACGCTGCGCCGCTGAGGTGCTGGCCGCACCGGGCGCAAAAGTGCTGATGAAATCGGGCCGTCAGCTGCCCGAGACGCTGGCCGCGCTGGCCGACGCCGGGCTTCTGAGCCGGAGCGCGATGGTCTGTAACTGCGGCCTGCCGAACGAGGAGGTCTGGCCCGACCTGACCGATTACGACCCGGCCCGGTCGGCGGGCTATTTCGCAACGATTTTGGTGAAGGAGGGGTAAGATATGGTCCATTTTGTAGGAGCCGGGCCGGGTGCGCCCGACCTCATCACCCGGCGGGGCGCGGCCCTGCTGGCCGATGCCGACTGCATCATCTACGCGGGCAGTCTCGTCAACCCGGCCCTGCTGGGGCTGGCGAAGCCCGGCTGTGCCATCTATAACAGCGCCGAGATGACGCTGGAACAGGTGCTGGACACCATCCGTGCCACCGAAAAGGCCGGAGGCACCACGGTCCGCCTCCACACCGGCGACCCCTGCCTCTATGGGGCCATCCGGGAGCAGATGGACGCGCTGGATGCTGACGGCATCCCTTATGACGACACCCCGGGCGTGTCCAGCTTCTGCGGCGCGGCGGCGGCACTCTGTGCCGAGTACACCTTGCCCAATGTGAGCCAGACCGTCATCATCACCCGGATGGAGGGCCGCACTCCTGTTCCTGAGGCCGAACAGCTGGCAAAGCTGGCTGCGCATGGGGCTACCATGGTCATCTTCCTCTCCATCGGGCTGGTGGACAAAGTCCGGCAGGCCCTTCTCGAGAGCGGCGGCTACCGCCCCGATACCCCTGCCGCTGTGGTCTATAAGGCCACCTGGCCCGAGCAGAAGGTGGTGCGCTGCACCGTCTCCACACTGGCTGAGGAGACCCGCAAAAACGGCATCACCAAGACCGCCCTCATCGTCGTAGGCGACTTTCTGGGCGAAAACTACGAGCGCAGCAAGCTTTACGACCCCGCCTTTACCACCGAGTTCCGGCAGGGGACGGAGGCCGGGCAGTGAGCCGGGCATATCTGGCCTTCACCGCAAAGGGCGAGGCGCTGGCCCATCGGCTGGCGGAAGCTCTGCCCGGCAGCGTGAGCCGCTGCGGCGGAGACGTGACCCTGAAAGGCTGGACGGCGGAGCATTTTGCACAGGACGAGGCCCTGATTTTTGTGGGAGCTGTGGGCATCGCGGTGCGGGCCATCGCGCCCCACTGCAGGAGCAAGGCCGCCGACCCGGCGGTGGTGGTCGTGGACGAGGGCGGGAACTTCGCCGTGCCGCTCCTGTCGGGCCATCTGGGCGGTGCCAACGCGCTGGCCCGGGCGCTGGCAAAAGCGTGCGGTGCGGTGCCGGTCATCACGACGGCCACCGACGTCAACGGCCTCTTCGCCGTGGACCTCTGGGCCAAGGCCCAGAACTGCGCTGTCCTTGAGCCGGAGCGCATCAAGCACGTCAGCGGCGCCCTGCTGGCCGGGCAGACGGTCCGGTACTGGTCGCCGTGGCCGGTGGCGGGGGAGCCCCCCGCCGGAGTGAAAAAGGCTGATGCACCCGAAGCCGCCGACTTCGCCCTGACCCTCACGCCGCAGGGCGGGGCGCTCCACCTCGTCCCCCGCATCGGGGTGCTGGGGGTGGGGTGCCGCCGCGGCACGACGGCCCAGCAGCTGGAAGAAGCCTTTGCGGCGTTCTGTGCCGCGTCCGGCCTCAGCCCGGCGGCGGTCTGCGCCGCCGCCAGCATCGACCTGAAAAAAGATGAGCCGGGGCTTGCAGCGTTCTGCAAAGCTCACGGCTGGGCCATCACGTTCTATCCGGCCGACGAACTGCGGGCCGTGCCGGGACAGTTCACCCCGTCGGCCTTTGTGGCAAGTGTCACCGGCGTGGACAACGTCTGTGAGCGCTCGGCGGTAAAAGCCTCGGGCGGGACGCTCCTTCTGCCCAAAACGGCAGGCGGCGGCGTGACGCTGGCGCTGGCCGTCCGCCCCTTTGCACCCGATTGGAGGACAGAGCAATGAGTGAGAGTAAAAAGACCGTGTTCGTCGTGGGGCTTGGCCCCGGCGGCGGACAGTTTCTGACCGTGCAGGCGCAGAGCGCCTTGCAGCAGGCCGAGGTGCTGTGCGGCTATACGGTCTACATCGACCTTGTGCGCCCCCTCTACCCGGAAAAAGAGTGCTACACCACCGGCATGACCCGGGAGATCGACCGCTGCCGCTGGGCGCTGGATACCGCCCGGGCGGGCCGGGACGTGGCGCTGGTCTGCTCCGGCGACGCCGGGGTCTACGGCATGGCCAGCCCGCTGCTGGAGCTGGCCGAAGAGTACCCGGACGTCAACGTGGAGGTCGTCCCCGGCCTGACCGCCGCCCTCAGCGGCGGGGCGGTGCTGGGTGCGCCGCTGGCCCACGATTTCTGCGTCATCTCGCTGTCGGACCGCCTCACGCCGTGGGAGGTCATCGAAAAGCGGCTGGCCTGCGCCGCTCAGGGCGATTTCGCGCTGGCGCTGTACAATCCCTCCTCCAAGGGCCGCCCGGACTATCTGCGCCGGGCCGTGGACGTCCTGCTGGCGAACGGCAAAGCCCCGGACACCCTCTGCGGCTCTGTGCGGAACATCGGCCGGGAAGGGCAGGAAAAGCACATCCTGCCCCTCAGCCAGCTCCGGGACACCGAGGTGGATATGTTCACCACCGTCTTTGTGGGCAACGCCGCCACCCGCGCGCTGAGCGGGCGGATGGTCACGCCGAGGGGGTACCGCCGATGAACGTCGTCGTTTTCAGCGGTACCACCGAGGGGCGGGAGCTTTCCCGCCAGCTGGCGGCGCTGGGCATCGAAGTCACCGTCAGCGTGGCCACCCCGCTGGGGCAGGAAGAGCAGGGGAGCACCCCCGGCGTCACCGTCCGGTGCGGGCGGCTCCTGCCCGATGAGATGGCCGCGCTCTTAGGGGATGCCGCCCTCTGCATCGACGCCACCCACCCTTACGCAGTAGAGGCGACCAAAAACATCAAAGCAGCGGCAGAGAAGGCCGGGGTGGAATACCTCCGCCTGCTGCGCCCGGCCAGTCCGCTGCCGGAAAACTGTCTCGTCTTTGGGAGCGCAAAGCAGGCGGCCGAAGCGCTGGCCGCAAAAGAGGGGAATCTTCTGCTGGCCACCGGGGCCAAGGAGCTGGCGCAGTTTGCGGCCATCCCGCCCGAGCGGCTCTACCCCCGCGTCCTGCCCACGCTGGAAAGCATCGCGGCCTGTGAGGCGGCGAACATCCCCCACCGCAACATCATCGCCATGCAGGGTCCCTTCAGCTTTACCCTCAATCAGGCCATGATGGAGCAGTTCCATATCCGCTGGCTCGTCACAAAGGACGGCGGCGCGGCCGGAGGCTTCGACGAAAAAGCCGCCGCCGCCTCTGCCGCCGGGGCGCAGCTGGTGGTCATCCGCCGCCCGCCCGAGCAGGGCGAGACGGCTTCCGAGGTGCTGAAACGCTGCAAGGAGATGATAAGATGAATGTGACACTCATCGGCATGGGCTCCGGCCAGCCGGAGAACCTGACCCTTCAGGGCCTGGCCGCACTGCGGCAGGCCGACCTCATCCTGGGCGCACGGCGTCTGCTGGCAGTTCTGCCTGCCGGCTGCACCGAGAACCGTGCCGCCGCCTACCGCCCCGACGAGGTGGCAGAGCTGCTGCAGGCTTCCGGCGCAGAGAATGCCGTGCTGGTCTACAGCGGCGACACCGGTTTTTACTCCGGCGCGTCTGCCATGATGGAAAAGCTGGAGGCCCTCGGCGTCCGCGCCCGGGTGCTGCCCGGCCTTTCCAGCATCCAGCTGCTGGCGGCGGCGCTGGGCCGTCCGTGGCAGGGGTGGAACCTTGTTTCGGCCCATGGCCGCACCTGTGACCCGGTGGCCGAGTGTATGCAGGGCAGACCCACCTTCTTTCTCACCGGCGGCAGCGAAGATCCCGCCACCCTCTGCGCCCAGCTGGAGGCAGAGGGCTTCGGGGACGTGCAGGCTGTTGTGGGCCAGTGCCTCGGCACGCCGGAAGAAAAGCTCTTCCGCGGCAGCGTCAAAGAGCTGGCCGCAGGCCGCTTCAACAGCCTGAGCGTCCTTCTTGTGGAGGCGGTGGAGGGACTGCCCCGCCGCGCCCCGGGCCTGCCGGACGAAGCCTTCGAGCGGGGCGACGTTCCCATGACCAAGCAGGAAGTCCGGGCCGCTGTGCTGGCGAAGCTGGCCGTCCGCCCGGAAGACATCCTGTGGGACGTGGGGGCCGGGACGGGCAGCGTCAGCGTGGAGCTGGCATTGGCCGCGCCCCGGGGCCGGGTGTATGCAGTGGAGTGCAGGCCGGAGGGCTGTGCGCTCATCAAAGCCAACCGCGAAAAATTCAGGACCCGGAACCTCGTCCTCGTGGAGGGGCTTGCCTCCGACGCCCTTTCGGACCTGCCCGCGCCGGACGCTGTTTTCATCGGCGGCAGCAAGGGCAGCCTTGCCGCCATCGTGGACGCCGCGCTGGATAAGAACTCCGACGCCCGCATCTGTGTGTCGGCCATCGCCCTCGAGACCCTTTCGGCGGCGGTGGCCGCGCTGACGGCCAAAGGCCGGACCGTGCAGGTGAGCCAGATCGCCGTCAGCCGGGCAAAAGCCGTGGGCGGGCTGCATCTCATGATGGCCCAGAACCCCATCTACCTCATCACAGGAGAATGACATGATACAGTTTCTGCTGGCGGCGCCCCGCTCGGGCAGCGGCAAGACCACCATGACCTGCGCCCTGCTCATGGCGCTGAAGCGGCGGGGCTGTGCGCCCTGCGCCTTCAAAAGCGGGCCGGACTACATCGACCCCATGTTCCACCGGGCCGTGCTGGGGGTGGAGAGCCGCAGCCTCGACCTCTTTTTCTCTGCGCCCGAGACGGTGCGCACCCTCTACGCGAGGGGTGCCGCCGGACACGGTGCGGCGGTGTGCGAGGGGGCCATGGGCTTTTATGACGGCCTCGGGGGCGTCAGCGACAGGGCCAGCGCGTGGCATCTGGCCGACACGCTGGGCCTGCCGGTGCTGCTGGTGGTGGAGCCGAAGGGGCAGAGCCTGACGCTGGCCGCAGAGCTGAAGGGACTCAACAGCTTCCGTACTCCCAGTCACATCGCAGGCATCCTGCTGAACAACTGCACGGCACGGATGTACGCTCTGCTGGCCCCGATGCTGGAAAAAGAGACGGGTCTGCCGGTGCTGGGCTTTCTGCCGAAACTCCCGGAGGCCGTCATCGGTTCCCGCCATCTGGGCCTCTACACGGCGGCGGAAGTGGAAAATTTACAGCAGAAGCTGGCCCTTCTGGCCGACGCGGCGGAGGAGCACATCGACTGGCCCCGCCTGCTGGCCCTCTGTGAAAAGGAGCCGCCCGCCCTGCCGGTGCAGCCGGAGACCCCTCCGGCCCGTGTCCGCATCGCCGTGGCGCAGGACGAGGCGTTCTGCTTTACCTACGCCGAGACGCTGGAGGCCTTCCGGGACGCCGGGGCAGAGGTGGTCTTTTTCAGCCCCCTCCGCGACACGGCTCTGCCGGAAAACATCGGCGGGCTGTATCTGCCCGGCGGCTACCCGGAACTTCACGCAAGAGAATTGAGTGAAAATACCTCGCTTCTGCGCGAGATAAAGCGAAAAATCGAGTCCGGTCTGCCCACAGCGGCCGAGTGCGGAGGCTTCCTCTATCTGGGGCAGAGCCTCACGGACGCCGAGGGGCAGAGCTGGCCGATGGCGGGCGTTCTGCCGGGCGAAGCAAAAGATGCCGGACGTCTCGTCCGCTTCGGCTACGCCGCGCTGAGCGCAGACTCGGACAGTATGCTCTTCCGGGCCGGGGAGAGCTTTCCCATCCACGAATTCCACCACTGGGATTCCACCGCCAACGGCGCGGCTCTCGCGGCAAAAAAGCCGGTGGGCGGCGCAGCGTGGCGGTGCGGATTTGTAAACGAGCATTTCTATGCGGGCTTCCCGCATTTGTACTGGGCGGGTACGCCCCTGCCGCAGCGCTTTGCCGCCGCGGCTGAAAATTACAGGAGAGACCATGACTGAGACAGAACTCGCCGCCCTCTGTGCGGCCATCACGCCGCCGGACGAAGCCGCCCGGGCGGCGGCGCACGCCCACTGGGCCAGCCTTGCAAAGCCGCTGGGCGGGCTGGGCGGATTGGAAACGACCATCGAGGACGCCGCCGCCCTCACCGGCAGCGCAAAGCTGGATATTTCCCGCCGGGCGGTGCTGGTGCTCTGCGCCGATAACGGTGTGGTGGCCCAGGGCGTCAGCCAGACCGACAGCAGCGTGACCCGCGCCGTGGCTGAGAACCTCGCCGCCCGCCGCACCAGCGTCTGCCGGATGGCACAGACCGCCCGGTGCGAGGTGGTGCCGGTGGATATGGGCATCGCGGGCGAACCGGTCCCGGGCGTCCTCGACTGCCGCATCGCCCCCGGCACAGCGGACTTCACCCTCGGCCCGGCTATGAGCAGGGCTGAGGCTGTGGAGGCCATCGGCAGGGGCATCCGGCTGGTGCAGGAGCAGAAGAAAGCGGGCGTCGGCCTGCTGGCTACCGGTGAGATGGGCATCGGCAACACCACGACATCCAGCGCCGTGGCCGCTGTGCTGCTGGGCCAGCCCGTCGAAGGGATGACGGGCCGGGGCGCGGGCCTTTCGGACGAGGGACTTGCCCGGAAGATCGACGCCATCCATCGCGGCATCGCAAAAAATCAGCCCGACTCTGCCGATGCACTGGACGTGCTGGCAAAGCTGGGCGGTTTCGATATTGCCGGACTCTGCGGCATCTTCCTCGGCGGTGCGCTGGAAGGTGTGCCGGTGCTGGCCGACGGCTTCATCAGCTGTGTGGCGGCGCTCTGCGCTGTCCGGCTCTGCCCGGCGGCGGCCAAGGCTGTTTTTGCAAGCCATTGCTCCACCGAGCCGGCCGCAAAACTGGTGCTGGACGCGCTGAACAAAAAAGCCCTTATTACGGCGGGCCTGCATCTGGGCGAAGGCACCGGCGCGGTGGCTGCCATCCCGCTGTGGGACATGGCGCTGGCCGTCTACGATGGCTGTTATTCCTTTGAAGAGGGCGGCATCGAAGCCTACACGCCGCAGGGGGGCGAAGGATGCTGACGCTGGTGCTCGGCGGCGCGGCCAGCGGCAAGAGTGCCTACGCCGAGAGCCTTGTGCTCAAGACCGGCCTGCCCCGCTATTACCTCGCCACCATGCAGGTCTGGGATGCCGAGTGCGCCGCCCGGGTGGAAAAGCACCGGAAAATGCGGGCGCAAAAGCAGTTCGAAACGCTGGAATGCCCGCTCCACCTCGACCGTCTGGCTCTGCCCGGCCGGGGGACCGTCCTGCTGGAAGACCTCGGCAACCTCGTCGCCAACGAGCTTTACAGCCCCGGCGGGGCAGGAAAGCACGCCGCCGAGGCCGTTTTGGCCGGGCTGGAACGCCTCGCCGCCGGGTGCGATGACCTTATCGTCGTATCGAACGAGGTGTTCAGCGGCGGTGCCGACTACGCAGGCGACACCGACCAGTATCTGCTGGCGCTGGCGCAGGTGAACAACGCTTTCGCCGCCCGGGCGGACAACGTCTGCCGGGTGGTCTGCGGCCTGCCGGTGTACTACAAAGGGGGAGAAAAGCTGTGACTGTTTTGCAGACCATCGCGGTGGCTTTTGCGATGTTTTCGGCCCTGCCGGTGCCGCAGTTCGAGTGGAACGAAAAAAATATGCGGTACGCCATGTGCGCCTTCCCCCTCATCGGGCTGGTGTGCGGCGGGCTGTGGTGTCTCTGCGGCGTCCTGCCCCTGCCGGGGCTGGCCCGGGCGGCGGCGTTCTGCCTCGTGCCGGTGGCCGTCACCGGCGGCATCCATCTCGACGGCTACGCCGACACTTCGGACGCCCTCTCGAGCTACGGCGACCGCGAAAAAAAGCTTGAGATTCTGAAAGACTCCCACTGTGGGGCCTTCGCTGTCATCCGGCTGTGCTGCTACTTTGTGGCCTACTTCGGCCTCTGCGGCAGTGTGCGGTTCACGCCCCGGGCGGGCCTGTGCTGGACGCTGGCGCTGGTGCTGGAACGGGCGCTGTCGGGCTTTGCCGTGGCGGCGTTCCCGCTGGCGAAGGACACCGGCCTCGCCCACACCTTCGCCACAGCGGCCGACAAGCAGAACGTCCGTCGCTTCCTCTGCGGCCTGGCGGCTCTGCTCGTCCTGGCGCTGACGGCGCTGGGCGGCGGCGGGCTGGCGGCAGCAGCGCTTGCGGCACTGTGGCGCTATGATTCCGTGGCAAAAAAGCAGTTTGGCGGCATCACCGGCGACCTGGCCGGGTGGTTTTTGCAGCGGGCCGAGCTGTGGATGCTGGCGGCGCTGGCCGTCAGCCAGTGGGGAGGAGTGCTGTAAATGATGTTCATCACAGGGCCGCTCTACAGCGGCAAGCGCACCTTTGCGCGGAACTTCCGGGGCAGCATCATCGCCGATGTGCAGGACGCCGCCGCCGAGACTCAGACCCCGGAGCAGCTCGAAACGCTGGCCCGGGAGCTGGCGGAATATGATATTGTTATCGCCACCGAGGTCGGCGGCGGTGTTGTCCCGATGGATGCTGAGGAGCGCGCCGGGCGGGAGGCCGCCGGACGGCTGGCCTGCCTGCTGGCAGAGCGCGCCGACTGCGTGGTGCAGATGTTCTGCGGCATCCCGACGGTATTGAAAGGAGAATTACCCCAATGTTGATCTATCTGCTGCGTCATGGCCTGACCGAATACAATGCCCAGAAGCGCTATCAGGGCCAGCGCGACATCCCGCTCTCGGCGGAGGGCCTGAGCCAGCTGCGCCGGGCCGACATCGACCCGAAGGTGGTCTATATCACCCCGCTGCAGCGGACGGCCCAGACGGCCCGGGTGCTCTTCCCGGAGGCAGAGCTTGTGGTCGTGAAGGACCTGCAGGAGATGTGCTTCGGCAGCTTCGAGGGCAAAAACTACGTCGAGATGGAGCACGACGCCGATTATCAGGCGTGGGTGCAGGCCAACTGCGAGAGCAAATGTCCCGACGGTGAGCGGAAGGACGACTTCTCGAACCGCATCTGCAGCGCCTTCTCTGCTCTGGTGGACAAGGCGCTGGCCGACGGCGAAGAGCTGCTGGTCATCCTGGCCCACGGCGGCACCCAGATGGCGGCCATGGAGCGGTACGCCCTGCCCAGGCGCGATTATTATGCGTGGTGCGGCCCCAACGCAGGCGGCTATGTGCTGGTGGCCGTCGTCTCCTTTGCCGCGGCGGCGGCGATCACCGCGCTGTGCATTCGGCTCAGAAACAGGAAAAATCAGAAAAAAGGCGGGACAAACAAGCCCGCCCGATACGAACAGGAGGAGAAAAGCCAATGAAGAAACGAATACTCAGCATACTGCTCGTCTGCTGCATGGTGCTGACGCTGCTGCCGGCGACCGCGTTTGCGGCGGAGGTAGAGACCGGCGCATGTGCATCGAACCCGGGCGGTCTGTGCGAACACCACCCGGAGCATGACGAGGCCTGCGGCTATACCGAAGGGACAGCGGAAATTCCCTGTTCCCATGAACACACGGAGGAATGTCATAGTCTAATAACCCGGTGCGTCCATGCGCATACGGCGGAATGCTACACGGCGGAAAGCGTGTCGGAGAATGCCGACGGCTTATCGGAGGCAGAGAACGCAGCACCGACGGAATGCGTTCACGCGTGCACCGAGGAAAGCGGCTGTATCCTTCAAACATCAGACTGCAAGCACGCGCATGACAAGGATTGCGGCTATGCACCGGCTTCCATGGGGAAGCCCTGCACCTATTTATGTGAGATTTGCGATTCCAAGGACGGAAAAACGCCAATGCCTCTGCTCGGGGCAGCCCGTCCCGCTGCCACCCAATACACCTATACGCTGCATTACGATGCCAACGGCGGCAGCGGCGCGCCGCCAAGTCAGAGCGTGGACAGTTCGGAATTTCATGTATGGGTTCCCATATCAGAAATAATTCCAACCCGTGACGGATATACCTTCATGGGTTGGGCGAATTCTCGGACTGGTAAGCCGATATATGGCGGAAACGGCGGTTATACCAGTTGCCTGGTAGTACATGGGTATGATATGAGCACAACCATCTATGCCATATGGGAGGTGCACAATCATAGCTGGGGCGAATGGACCTCCAACGGCAACGGAACGCACACACGCACCTGCATCACGGACAGCAGCCATACCGAAACAGGCAACTGCTCCGGCGGCAAGGCCACCAGCACGGAGAAGGCCATTTGCGAAACCTGTCATACGGCCTACGGAGAACTTTTGCAGCTCACCAAAACGGTCATCACCACCCCGCCCACGCTGCCCTCTAAAGGGTACGTCGGCGAGTGGTACCTTGATGGAGATCTCAAAGGCGGCGAAGCAAAGGTCGAGGGGACGGACATCGTTGTTCCCGGCTCGTTCCGCTTCAAGCACAATTGGGGCGGCGTAGTAGACCCGGGCGAAAACCGCATGGAAATCCTCTTTACCCCCGACGATACGGAGACATACGCCACGGCGGAATGTATCGTCACTGTGACGGGGCTTAAGTACACGATCACAAGTGTCATAGAGAAAGTCATCAACAACATGCCGTTGGGTACGACGTTTGAGGATCTGTGGCTTCCTTTCGACGTCGATGTAAAAACCAACACCGGCGATATCTTCTATTCCATCCCCGTGACATGGGACGGTTCCTCCTATGACCCGAACAAATATGGCGAGCAAATCATTACCGGCCAGCTGGATGTTGAAGGGAGCTTCTACGAGGATGAGCTGGAGCCGACAAGCACGGTCAAGGCCATTGCCAGAATCACGCTCATTGGCGACGAGCCCATTGTGCCAACGCTGGATCCGCCCACCTACTCCAGGCAGATATACAGCGGCGATTTTTGCCAGCTCGCCTTTTCCGACGAGTATCTTTCCGGCGGAAAAGCCACGGCAGATGGCGAAACGGTTCCCGGCGTGTTCACTCTGAACGAGGAGCAGGAATTATACGGCTACTGGCGGAGAGATGGCGGGCTTGTTCAGGTGGGACCGCTGGCGCTCAAGGTCACCTTTACACCCGATGACCTGCAGAAGTACACCACGGCGGAATGTACCGTCAACATGGACGTCATTCCCCGCAAATTCAGGCAAGCCAATACATCGTATATTGACAATAAAAAGATTGGAACAGCCTTTGAGGATCTCGGTCTGCCGAACGCGTTCTATTTCTTCGCGGAGGCCGATGAACCAAACCACGAGGGAAGCGGGCTGAACGGCAATGTGCCCGGCATCATCAAGTGGGACGATTCAAACTACGACCCCAATTCTTATGAGGAGCAGACCATCTACGGCGAGGTCAACCGCGCCGAATTTGAGAAGTATTACATCGTACCCGAGGGCGCCGACCTCAGAGGAGTAATCAAGGTCACGCTGCAGGCAGACCCGGCCGAGACGGAGATAACGCAGCCGCCCGTATTCCGGTGGAGGAACGGCGATTTTGCGCAGCCCGACAATACCATGTTCGTCGACAGGAGCTTCCAGATGGGAGCCACAGGCGGGGAAACCGCCGATCTTGTGGACGGCATGGCAAAGGTCAAGGGAACGGATACCGTCGTCCCCGGCACGTTCTCCTTCAAGGAGGGTACGCCCAGATGGTTTGACGAGCTGGGCGAGAACGTTGTGACGGTGGTATTCACGCCGACTGACCAGCACGGCTACAGGACGGCGGAGACCACGATCAAGGTCAACGTCATCAAAAATACCTTCAAGCGTTGCGAGGAGCCGGATCCCATTACGGAGAAAAAACTCGGCACGACCTTTGCAGGGCTTAACCTGCCAGAAATTGTGGTCGTCGAGGCTATCGACGGGCTCAGGGTTGGCATGGAGGTTTCGTGGGAGGAATCGTCCTATGACGCGCAGTCCACGGCTTGGCAGACCA
>OOAZ01000757.1_pt1 | contig 26113 bp, 18 predicted proteins | sample 1671221 | NCBI WGS metagenome assembly OOAZ01 (sample SAMN06348134, study PRJEB24527) | human gut metagenome | biome: human gut; feature: ankylosing spondylitis patient; material: feces | host: Homo sapiens | place: China | collected 2015-10
AACGGCGGAAGCCGTTATGCTGTTTTGCAGAATGCACCGTCTGAGGTGGGAAGCCGCTATGCGCGCGTTCTGAAAGATGCGTTTATTTCTGTTGATCTTGCCAAAAATATTCTGGTCATCAAAACCGTATCCGGCATGGCAATGGCGGCAGCAGCGGCTTTCGATGAGATGAACTGGAGCGAGATCGTCGGCTGCATCGGCGGAGACGATACGATTTTCTGCGTGGCAAGAGATGACGACGCGGCGCTTGTGGCAGCAGAACGCCTGAAACGGATGGTGGACGGCATGGAGGAGACGGGCGAGGAGTTCTAAAAAACGCCCGTCTCTGCAAAAAGAGAAAAAAGATGACAGCAGGTGTGACACCGGAGGAAAAGAATGCTCACAAACTTACACGTAAAAAATCTGGCCCTGATCGACGAAGCGGAAGTGGAGTTCGGTCCGGGCCTGAATATACTGACCGGAGAAACCGGAGCCGGAAAATCCATCCTGATCGGTTCGATCAACGCGGCGCTTGGAAAGAAGATATCCCGCGAGATGATCCGGACGGGAGAGACAAGCGCGCTGGTGGAACTGGTCTTTGAAACCGAAAATCCGCATGTGCTGGAGCTGTTAAAAGAGATGGATCTCGAGGCGGAGGAGGGTCAGGTGATTATTTCCAGAAAGATCACCGGATCCCGCAGCGTCTGCCGCATCAACGGCGAGGCATGCAATATCTCACAGGTAAAAGCTCTTGCGTCCCTGCTGCTCGACATCCACGGCCAGCATGAGCACCAGTCGCTGCTCTATCCGGACCGGCAGATCGCGATTCTTGACGCGTTTGCGGGAACCGAGGCGGCCACGGCAAAAGGAGAGGTCCGGGCGCTGTACCAGGAGTGGAAGAATGTCCGAAAGGAGCTCTCGGCGTACGAACTCGACGAGGAGGCAAGAAAGCGGGAGGCAGCATTTCTTACGTTTGAAATCAACGAGATTGATCAGGCAGAGCTAAAAGAGGGCGAGGACGAAGCGTTGGAAACTGCGTACCGGAAAATGGGCCATGCGAAAAAGATCGCGGAATCTCTGCAGACGGTATATGCGATCACCGGCTACGGTGCAGAGAACAGCGCCGGGGAGCAGGTCGGCCGCGCAATCCGGGAGCTGCAGCAGGCCGCAGTGTACGACGATGCACTTTCCGGTCCGTCGCAGACCCTTTCCGATATTGACGGACTGCTGAATGATTTCAACCGCGAAATTTCCGCATATCTTTCCGAACTGACCTTTTCCGAAGAAGAGTATTACGAGACGGAAAAACGGCTCGATGAGATCAACCGCCTGAAAGCAAAGTATGGAAAGACGATGGAAGAGATCGCCGCATACCGCGAAGAACAGCAGAAAAAACTGGAAAAACTGGAAAATTTTGAGAGCTGCCGCGCCGCACTGCAGGAGCAGTTACAGAAAACGGAGCAGAAACTGGATGCGGCCGCACATAATCTGTCCAAAATCCGCAGAAACTATGCAAAACGGCTCGAAACACAGATTATCGAAGGTCTGCGCGACCTGAATTTCCTGCATGTCGCATTTGAAATTTCATTTGAAAAGACAAAAAGCTACACCGAAAACGGAACCGATGCTGTGGAGTTCTTAATCTCCACAAACCCGGGCGAAGCGATCCGTCCGCTGGCGAAAGTTGTTTCCGGCGGTGAACTGTCGCGAATCATGCTTGCAATCAAGACGATTCTTGCCGACCGCGACGAGACAGAAACCCTGATTTTCGATGAAATCGACACCGGAATCAGCGGAAGGACGGCGCAGAAGGTTTCCGAAAAAATGGCACAGATCGGGCAGCGCCATCAGGTCATCTGCATCACCCATCTGCCGCAGATCGCGGCGATGGCAGATTCTCATTTTGAAATCGAAAAAAACGTCGAAGAAAACGAGACCGTCACATCGATCCATCCATTATCCGAGGAAGATTCTGTCAGAGAACTGGCAAGAATGCTCGGCGGCGCGAAAATTACGGATTCTGTTCTGGCAAATGCCAGCGAGATGAAGGAATTGGCACAGGTACAAAAATCTGCAAGACTCAAATAAAGAGAAGTCCGCATACTAAGAGGGAAATCACGAAACAAAGCGTGGTTTCCCTCTTTTTCGCGGGCGGCGAGTCAAAGTCCGTGCCTGCACGAGAACTTGACGACCGCCGCGAAAACAAAAGAAATGCCGCAGTTCTGCCCTGCGGCGGAAAGGATGGGAATGCAAATGACGAGAAAACAAAAATACCGAAGAGTCCTGCTTGCGCTGGCGGCGCTGTTTCTGATCCTCGCCGTTCTTCTTGGCTACGATGCCATGCGCGAATCCCTGCCGGATACGATGTATGTGGATGAGAACAGCGAAAGCCCGTTTCAGCCGCTCACGAAACATCCACTTCTGACGATTTCGGAAGATACGAAGGAAGCAGAAAAAACCGAATTCGGAGAAACGGGTGAAACGGTTGTAGAATGTTCCGCCGCCGGGATCCCGCTGAAAAAGATCCGTGTGATCCAGGAAGAACGGCCGAAAGTTGCCGTCTGCGGAGCGCCGGTCGGTATCTATATGGAGACCGACGGTGTGATGGTGATCCGTACAGCCGAAATCCGTTCGTCCGACGGAACCGTCAGCCGTCCGTCAGAAAATATTCTTCGGGAAGGCGACTATATCACAAAAGTAAACGGACAGAGCATCCGCAGCAAGCAGGATCTGATTGATGCAGTAAAAGTATCAAACGGTTCCCCGGTGTATCTTTCCCTGCTTCGGGACGGGGAAACGATCGAAGTGCAGGTGACACCGCAGAAAAGCCAGGACGGCACCTGCCGCCTCGGGGCCTGGGTCCGCGACAATATGCAGGGAATCGGAACACTGACTTTCGTGGAACCGGACGGAACCTTTGCAGCGCTCGGCCATGGAATCAGTGATATCGATACCGGAAAAATGCTCCAATTGAACGGCGGAGAACTGTATCTGACACAGATTCTGTCTGTGATCCCGGGAAAAGCGGGTGTACCGGGTGAACTGCAGGGCGTGATCCATTACGAAGAAAAGAACCGTATCGGGTCAGTGGCGGAGAATACCATCTACGGTATCCACGGCGTTCTGGACAGGGAAAAAAGCAGTGCACTGCCGCTTACCGTGACGGAAATTGCCTATCGGCAGGAGATCGAGACGGGCCCGGCCACCGTGCGGATGTGCGTGGACAATACGGTAGAAGAGTATGAGGCGGAGATTACAGAAATCGATCTTGGAAGCGAGAATACGAACAAAAATTTTGTGCTCGAAATTACCGATCAACGGCTGCTACAGAAAACCGGCGGCATCGTACAGGGAAATTCCGGCTCGCCGGTGCTCCAGAACGGAAGGCTGATCGGCGCCATTACCCATGTTTTCGTAAACCATCCAGAAAAAGGCTACGGTGTCTTTGCGGAAAACATGCTTGAACGGAACTGAAAAAATATGCGTTAATTTGGTTGAAATTGTTACAAACTTCCGAATTTTTACGGAAAATGTCGATCGAATTTTCAAAAAATTACGGGAAATATATTGAAAATGCGAAAAAATAAAATTATAATGTCTGTGTGATTGGAAAAAGTTCAGAAGAAAACGGATGCAGTGAAATTCCGGAAAGACTATGAGTTTTTGCAAAGGAGAGCTTTATGGAAAAGATCAACATTGCCATCGCGGATGATAACGAACGCATGCAGGAAATGCTTGGGAACGTCATAAAACAGGATGACACGCTTGAACTGATCGGGCAGACCGGAAACGGAAATGATATCTACAGTATCATCCGCGACAAAGAACCGGACGTCGTACTGCTTGACATTTTCATGCCGAAGATGGATGGTCTGACTGTAATGGAGAAAGTCAATGAGGATAAAAATCTGAAAAAAAGACCTGCCTTTATCGTTGTCTCCGCCGTAGGAGAGGAGAGGATCACCGAAGATGCGTTCCGGCTCGGCGCTTACTATTACGTCTTAAAACCGTTCGACAACGAAACTCTTCTGAACCGGATCAAAGCAACAAAAGGAATGACAGCAGTAAGAAGATACCATCCAAGAAATTTTACAAACCCCGGAAAAGAGCCGATCTGTCCGCCGGAAAACAGTCTGGAAATCGATGTGACAAATATGATCCACGAGATCGGCGTTCCTGCCCATATCAAAGGATACCAGTACCTGCGCGATGCGATTCTGCTTTCCGTAGAGGACACGGAAATGCTCAATTCCATTACCAAGATTCTCTATCCGACCATCGCGAAACGCCACCAGACAACGTCAAGTCGTGTCGAGCGTGCCATCCGCCATGCGATTGAAGTGGCCTGGAGCCGCGGCAAAATGGATACAATCGACGAGCTGTTCGGCTATACCGTGAACAACCGCAAGGGTAAACCGACAAATTCTGAATTTATTGCATTAATTGCAGATAAAATACGTCTCGAACTGAAAAATCAGTAAAAAGTAACAAAAAAATCCGAACAAACGGAGAAATTACAGAAGTTTAGACTTTTTTTTCTGGATAAAGTACGGTATAATACAGACAGGACGTTGATTATCCTTTCGCGTTTCATAGGATCGTGACAAAAAGGAAGGAATTACAGAAAAACAAAGATGCGATAATCAGCATGAAATTACAGGAGGATTCTTTTCATGAAAAATATTTTGTTCGTGGCTTCAGAGTGTGTACCGTTCATCAAAACAGGCGGTCTGGCGGATGTAGTAGGTTCTCTGCCGAAATACTTCCCGAAAGAGTATTTTGATGTGCGCGTGGTGATTCCAAAATACGCAGGAATCAAAGAACAGTTTAGAAATCAGATGCAGTATGTGACAAACTTCTACATGGATCTGAACTGGAGACAGCAGTATGTCGGCATTTTCGAGATGGAATATGAAGGCATCAAATTCTACTTTATCGACAACGAGGAGCATTTCGGAGGAAGCACTCCATATGCGGGCATGCCGTGGGATCTGGAAAAATTTGCTTACTTCAGTAAAGCAGCGCTTTCCATTTTACCGACCATCGGCTTCCGCCCGGATCTCATCCACTGCCACGACTGGCAGACCGGTCTCGTTCCGGTTTACCTGCACGAGCGTTTCCAGGCAGATGAATTCTATCGGGGAATCAAAACCGTCATGACGATCCACAACCTGAAATTCCAGGGCATCTGGGACCGCAAGACGATTCAGAGCATTACCGGCCTTTCCGACTACTACTTCACACCGGATAAGCTGGAGTTCAAACACGATGCCAGCTACTTGAAGGGCGGTCTGGTTTACGCAGATGCGATCACCACCGTCAGCAATACATACGCGCAGGAGATTCAGACCCCGTTCTATGGCGAAGGACTCGACGGTCTGATGTGTGCAAGAGCAAACGATCTGCGCGGTATTGTAAACGGACTCGACTACAATGAGTGGAACCCGGAGACAGACGCTCAGATTGCAAAGAATTTCAATGTAAAGAACTTCCGTAAAGAGAAAGTGAAAAATAAACTGGCACTGCAGGAGGAGTTAGGACTCGAGGTCAATCCGAAGACGATGATGATCGGTATCGTATCCCGGCTGACCGATCAGAAGGGCTTCGACCTCATCAGCTATATGATGGATGAGATGTGCCAGGATGCCGTACAGTTTGTGATCCTTGGAACCGGCGAGGAGCGCTACGAGAACATGTTCCGCCACTTCGCATGGAAATACGACAAGAAGGTTTCGGCAAACATCTACTATTCCGATGCAATGTCACACAAGATCTATGCATCCTGCGATGCCTTCTTGATGCCGTCCCTGTTTGAGCCATGCGGACTCTCCCAGCTCATGAGCCTCCGCTACGGAACCCTTCCGATCGTCCGCGAGACCGGCGGCCTCAAAGACACCGTAGAGCCGTACAATGAGTACGAGGGAACAGGAACTGGATTCAGCTTCACAAACTACAATGCGCATGAGATGATGGGTACCGTGCGGTACGCAGAGCGCATCTATTACGACAAAAAACGCGAGTGGAACAAGATGATCGACCGCGCAATGGCACAGGATTTCTCCTGGGCGAATTCCGCAAAACAGTACGAGGAAATGTACAACTGGCTGATCGGATAAGCTGATCTGCATTCTGAAAAATAAGAAAAAAATCCCGAAATGGCAGAAGAGGAAAGAAAAGCCGTTTCGGGATTTTTTTGCAGTATTTTTGGGTTGCGGCAGGAGAGTGGAATATGCTACACTTGTGCATAAGGATATATTCGAAGCAGCTCCGGTGCAGAGGATTTGGGGGCTGAAAAAAGACACAGGAAAAAAAGAAAAACAGTTGACAACAAAGCAGATTTGTAATAGTATGGATACAGAAGCGAACGGACGTTCGCATGGTAAGGAGAATATTCAGTATGGGAAATAATAACGAAGATAAACTGCGTGCACTCGATGCCGCACTTGGACAGATTGAAAAACAGTACGGAAAAGGAGCTGTCATGAAGCTCGGAGATTCCGCAGCAAACATGAACGTGGAAACCATCCCGACCGGCTCTTTAAGCCTGGATATCGCACTCGGCCTTGGCGGTGTGCCGAAGGGAAGAATCATCGAGGTATATGGACCGGAGTCTTCCGGTAAAACAACCGTAGCGCTCCACATGGTAGCCGAAGTACAGAAACGCGGCGGAATCGCCGGCTTCATCGATGCAGAGCATGCGCTCGATCCGGCCTATGCCAAAAACATCGGTGTTGATATTGAAAATCTTTATATCTCACAGCCGGACAACGGCGAGCAGGCACTTGAGATCACCGAGACGATGGTCCGTTCCGGTGCGGTAGACATCATCATCGTGGACTCTGTTGCAGCCCTCGTTCCAAAAGCCGAGATCGACGGCGACATGGGAGATTCCCACGTCGGACTGCAGGCGCGTCTGATGTCTCAGGCACTCCGGAAACTGACTGCAGCGATCAGCAAATCCAATTGTATTGTTATCTTTATCAACCAGCTGCGTGAAAAAGTCGGTGTCATGTTCGGAAATCCGGAGACCACAACCGGCGGCCGTGCACTGAAATTCTATTCTTCCATCCGTCTCGATGTCAGAAGAATTGAAGCCTTAAAGCAGGGCGGAGAGATGGTCGGAAACCGTACCAGAATCAAAGTCGTGAAAAACAAAGTAGCTCCGCCGTTCCGCGAGGCAGAATTTGATATCATGTTCGGAAAAGGAATCTCCAAAGAAGGAGACGTTCTGGATCTGGCAGCTTCCGTCGGCATCGTACAGAAGAGCGGCGCATGGTTCGCATACGGCGGCGACAAGATCGGCCAGGGACGCGAAAATGCGAAAGCATACCTGCGCGAGCATCCGGAAATCATGGATGAGATCGAGCACAAAGTGCGCGTGGCTTACGGCCTGATCAAGGAAGAAGCGCCGGAAGGCACAGAGGAAACAGCAGCAGTTCCGGAAACCGAAGGAGACGACGAATAAATGTTTGTGACAGAGATTCGTCCTCTGAATAAAAAGAAATCACGGATCCTCTTCGATGACGGAGAGGATCTGGTTCTTTATAACGGGGAAATCCGCGCTTCCCGCATCAAAGAGCAGGAGGAGCTTCCCGATGAGGTTTACGAAAAGCTGGCAGGGGAAGTGCTGACTAAAAGGGCCAAACACCGCGCGATGTATCTGCTGCTCGGACAGATGCGGACGAAAAAAGAGCTGGAAGATAAGTTACGAAAAGACGGCTATCCCGAGAGAGCCATTGAAGAGGCTGTCTCGTACGTGGAGAGCTTTCACTATATCGACGACCGCGCATACGTGGAGCAGTATCTTGCGGGCAGCGGTGCGAAAAAAGGGAAAAAGGCAGTCCTCTATGCGCTGGCACAGAAAGGCGTGGACCGGGAACTGGTGGAATCCGTCCTGGAAGAGCAGGAGGATGCCCGCGATGAGTATGAACTTGCAAAAAGTGCCGCCTTCGCAAAGCTCGGCACGCCGCACCGGCTGGATGAAAAAGAGTACCGCCGTGCTGCCGGTTTTCTGACGCGGAAGGGATTCGGCAGTTCCGAAATCCGTCGGGCACTGGAAGAATACCAAGATTCCGCTGACGAAGAATCCTGAATATTCCCGGCGATTCCGCCACATGCCGCGAAATTATGTGCAATAAATTACATGAATATTTTTAAAACATTGACAAATTTGTGAAAACAGTATAAAATTGTAGTGTTGTAAATGTGCAATGAAAACTAAATAAGGAGGTGCTCCGGTAATGAGTACAGGTATTACAATTCTGCTGGTATTCATTGCTGTAGTAGTCACGCTGCTTATTGCGGTTCCTGTTACCAGGAAAATTGCTGTGGACAATAAAATCAAGCAGGATGCTGAAAAAATTGGCACAGCGGAAGAAAAGGCGAGAAACATCATAGATGAAGCACTGAAAACTGCCGAAACTAAGAAACGGGAAGCCCTGCTGGAGGCGAAGGAGGAGTCTCTTCGTACGAAGAATGAAGTAGAAAAAGAGACCCGAGAGCGCAGAGCGGAACTGCAGAAATATGAGAAGCGCGTTTTATCGAAAGAAGAATCTGTAGATAAAAAAGCGGACGTATTGGAGCGTCGTGAAAACGAAATTGCAGCAAAAGAGGCAAGCGTCAGAAAGAAAGAAAAGGAAGTAGACGGTCTACACGAAAAAGGAGTACAGGAACTGGAAAGAATTTCCGGTTTTACCTCCGAGGAAGCAAAAGAGTATCTGTTAAAATCTGTGGAAGACGAAGTAAAAATCGACACAGCAAAGCTCTACAAAGAGCTGGAGAGCAGAGCAAAAGAGGAAGCAGGCCGTAAGGCAAAAGAGTATGTGGTAACAGCTATTCAGAAATGTGCTGTCGATCACGTATCCGAGAGTACCATCTCCGTGGTACAGCTTCCGAGCGATGAAATGAAAGGCCGCATCATCGGTCGTGAAGGACGAAACATCCGTACACTCGAAACCATGACAGGCGTTGACCTGATCATCGACGATACACCGGAAGCAGTCGTTCTTTCCTCATTCGATCCGATTCGCCGTGAGGTGGCAAGAATTGCTCTGGAAAAACTGATCGTAGACGGAAGAATCCATCCGGCCCGCATCGAAGAGATGGTAGAAAAGGCCCGCAAAGAAGTAGAACAGAATATTCGCGAGGAAGGCGAGGCAGCCGCACTGGAAGTCGGTGTACACGGACTTCATCCGGAGCTGATCCGTCTCCTTGGAAGAATGAAATTCCGTTCCAGCTACGGACAGAATGCATTAAAGCATTCGATCGAGGTAGCACAGCTTTCCGGTCTCCTCGCAGGAGAGATAGGATGCGATGTCCGCATGGCAAAACGTGCCGGACTGCTTCATGATATCGGTAAATCCATCGACCATGAGGTAGAAGGATCTCACATTCAGATCGGTGCAGATCTCTGCAAAAAGTACAAAGAATCTCAGATTGTGATCAACACAGTAGAATCACATCACGGGGATGTAGAGCCCCAGTCTTTGATTGCATGTATCGTTCAGGCAGCGGATGCAATTTCCGCAGCAAGACCGGGTGCAAGAAGAGAAACACTCGAAACATATACCAACAGATTAAAACAGTTGGAAGACATCACGAATTCGTTCAAGGGTGTCGAAAAATCTTTTGCTATTCAGGCTGGTAGAGAAGTCCGCATCATGGTTGTTCCTGAACAGGTATCCGATTCTGAAATGGTACTGCTCGCAAGGGATATCTCGAAACAGATCGAAGCTGAACTGGAATACCCGGGACAGATCAAGGTCAATGTTATCCGCGAGAGCCGTGTAACGGATTACGCGAAATAAAAGACTTTCTACGAAACAATTTAATAACGAAATCAAAAAGAGGCTGTGGACATGAGCAATCATGTTCCACAGCCTTTTCAGTGTGTATAAGAACAGTAAGTTTCAAAAGAATTTATACGTGCCGTATCCGGTTCGAGCGCATTTTCTGAGGTGTAGAGCCATACAGCTTTTTGAAGGTCCGCATAAAAATTTTGTAATTCGACAGCCCGTTTTTCTCCATCAGTACCGTGATCGTTTCGTCGGAATTCTGTAAATCTTCGTACAGGTGCATCGTGCGCACATCGTTCAGATATTCGAGAAAGGTCTGTCCGGTATACTTTTTAAAGAGCCGGCAGAAATACTCCTTCGAGAGCGCCAGGGAATCCGCGGCTGTTTCGAGGCTTAACGGTTCCGGGTAATGCACTTTCACCCAGTTCATAACGTGTGTCACGCGCTGCAGATCGCGCTGTGAACCCGTGAGGGATGCCGAAGGGATCTGGTGGGAATACGACCGGCAGAGATGGTACAGAAATTCGTACAGTCGTGAGGTAAAGAGAAGCTGGTATGAATCGGAAGGATTCTGCCGGATCTCGTTCATCTCCGAGAGCAGTGCGCGGAGCGGAGCCGGCTGTTCCGAGTAGGGAATGATCGTGTCGAAACGCATCGTATCAAAGTCCGGCAGATATTGGCGCATCTGGCTTGCGGAAATCTGCAGCAGAAGATATGTACAGGTGTTGGAGCGCGTCATATGGAGGTCGCCGGAGTTGATGATAATCAGATCGCCCTCGTTTAACCGATACTCCGTTGCCTGGACAATCGCGGAAAACTGTCCCCTGATCAGATAGAGAATTTCCACATATTCGTGCCAGTGCGCCGGAAAAACAAAAGCGGGCGCATCCTGCAGCTCAAAACGGACGTGCAGCAGATCGGTTTCGTGTATTGTTTCGTAAAAGCAGGATTCCATAAGTACCTCCAGGATGTGATAGAAATATACGTCAATTATAATCAAAAAAGATAAGAATATTGTACCAGAAATTGGGCGAAATATCAATATCAACCAGAGAAAGGACAAGAAAGGAACTAGAAGTTACACGAAAAAGGGAAGATAATGGAGACATTAGCACGAAACAAAGTTTGGGAGGAACAAAGACATGAAAGCAAAGGTAAGAACCTTTAACGGAACTACATCTCCGGAAGTAACCCAGCGTGAAACAGATCACCGCAAACTTGCCCGCGAGGCAGCAGCAGAGGGATTCGTTCTTCTGGAAAACAAAGATCATTTCCTGCCGCTGGCAAAGGGCAGCAAGGTAGGTCTTTACGGAGCAGGTGCGATCCGCACCATCAAAGGAGGCACCGGTTCCGGCGATGTCAATGAGCGTGACAGCGTTAATATTTTCCAGGGCATGAAAAATGCAGGCTACGACGTAACAAGCAGTGAATGGCTGGAGGATTACGATAAACTCTACGTACAGGCAAGACTGGACTGGAAAAATGAGATTTTCACAAAATTGAACGGAGACGACACAAAATTCTTTGATGCGTACTCTGCAACCCCGTTCTTTATGCCATCCGGAAACCCAATCGATGAAGAGAAAGCAGCAGCCGACGGTGCAGACACCGCATTCTTCGTTCTGGCACGTATCGCAGGAGAGAACAAAGACCGTTTTGATACGGAGGGTGACTACTTCATCTCCAAAGAAGAGAAAGCTATTCTGGCACAGGTTTCCAGATGCTATAAAAACGTTGTTCTTGTTATCAACACCGGCGGCCTGATGGATCTGGCATTCGTAGAAGAATTTGACAATATCCGCTCTATTTTACAGTACGTACAGGCAGGCCAGGAAGGCGGAAATGCATTTGCTGATGTTGTAAGCGGCGATGTAACCCCATCCGGAAAAATGACAGATACCTGGGCAAAAGATTACTATGATTATCCGGGTGCAGAGGTTTACAGCTACAAGAGCGGCGACCTCATGAAAGAAAAATACGAAGAGGGTATCTTCGTTGGATACCGTTACTTCGATACCTTTGAAGTACCAGTCCGTTACTCCTTCGGTTACGGTATGTCCTACACCGATTTCGAGATCAGAACCGATGACATCAAAGTAAGCGGCCGCGGTATGATGAATCCGAAAGTAAGCGTGACTGTTACCGTCACCAACACCGGCGATACTTATGCAGGAAAAGAAGTTGTACAGATCTACGCTTCCTGCCCGCAGGGCAGACTGGTGAAAGAGTTCCGCCGTCTGGCAGGCTTTGGAAAAACAAAACTGCTGGCTCCGAAGGAATCCCAGACCATGACCATCACCTTCCCGCTGTATCAGCTGACTTCCTATGAGGAGGAAAGCGCATCCTGGATTCTGGAGCCGGGCATGTATGGTATCTGGATTGGAAATGATCTGAATACATCTGTTCTCTCCGGCGCGCTGGAGCTGGACGAGAAAGCAGTCATGACAGCGTGTGAAAATATCTGCCCGCTGAAAGAGGAATTGAATGAGATTGTTCCTGATGCAGAAAAAGTTCAGGCAAGAGAGGCTGCATGGCAGAAGGAAGTAAAAGAAAAGAGAATGAGCGTGATCGAGCTTAAAGCATCTGAGATCCCAACTGAGAAAGTAGATTACCAGCCGGTACCGGAAGAGCTTCCTGGAAAAGCAGGAAAGATTGTGGAATCCCTTTCTGTGGATCAGCTGGCACTCCTTGCAACCGGTGATCCGGGAAGAGCACAGGGCAACGCGCTTGGCTCCGCAGGAATTTCTGTTCCGGGAGCAGCAGCGGAGACATCCCCGTGTGCTTCGGAGGAGCCGTGGAATGTAACCACGATTGCTCTGGTCGACGGACCTGCAGGTCTTCGTCTGAAGAGAGAATACCAGGTAGACAACGGAGAGATCGTAGCGAGCGATTTCCTGGCGGCACTGGAAGGCGGATTCTTCAGCAAACCGCAGGAAAAACGCGGAACAACCTATTATCAGTTCTGTACCGCAATTCCGGTTGGAACACTTCTGGCACAGAGCTGGGATGTAGAACTGATCAAGAGAGTCGGCGAGATGATCGGCCATGAGATGGAGCTGTTCAACGTAACACTGTGGCTGGCACCTGGCATGAACATCCACAGAAATCCGCTCTGCGGAAGAAACTTTGAATATTATTCCGAGGATCCGCTGCTTGCCGGTATGATGGCGGCTGCCATGACACTCGGTGTACAGAAGGTACCGGGCTGCGGAACCACGATCAAACACTTCGCATGCAACAATCAGGAGGATAACCGTATGGGCTCCGATTCCATCCTGTCCGAGCGTGCACTGCGTGAGATCTATCTGAAAGGCTTTGAAATCGCAGTCAAAGATGCACAGCCGATGTCCATTATGACATCTTACAACCTGATCAATGGTGTGCACGCTGCAAACTGCTACGATACCTGCACGAAAGCAGCGAGAGATGAGTGGGGATTTGCAGGAGCTATCATGACCGACTGGACAACCACCAACGTACAGATCCAGGGCGAGTGTACGGCAGCGGGCTGCATGAGAGCCGGAAATGACATGGTAATGCCGGGTCTGCCGGAGGATCACGAGAACATCAAAAAAGAACTTGCAGATGGAACTCTGACGATGGCAGAATTGAAACGCTGCATCTATAACACGGTAAATATCGTACTGCAGTCCAATATGTACGAGGGCGCAGTCAGCTACCTTGATCAGTTCGATGATCTGGATACCTATCTTGTCGTGAAATAAAAGAAGTGAAAAATATCTTATGGGGATATACAAAAAGCAGGGTTTGAAATGAACGGACATTTCGGTGCGTGAGACATTGGGGGACCCTGAAAAGAGGAAAGAAGTGCCATTCGCAGATGGGGGTCTGCGGAGCAGGCACTTCTTTTACGTATATTGTCTATGAACCGTGAATACATTGACAGTAAGGCAGAAAATAAGGAGGCGCAAAAAGCAAATGAGAGAACGGGATGAGAATGCATATATTCGTTTTTTTGCCCTCTGGTTTGCGGCCGGTATGACCCTCGGTGTACTGCTGCTGCTTACGGCATCCCACATGGGAATGAAGGAGGGAAATAGCGTCCGCCTCTTTCAGGCGGAGGCGTTTTTGGGAAGAAAAATTTCCGCAAAGGCCTGCTTTTCCTATCTTCTAAAGGTACGGTTAGCACCGGCATTTGCGGGACTTCTCTTTGGATTGACGGCAATCGGTGCGTATTTTGCCACTGCTGCCGTTTGGGCATATGGTTTTCTGTGTGGCGTCTTTCTCTCGGCTGCCTATCTGCAGAACGGAATGGCAGGTCTTTTATTCTTTTTTCTGGCTCTTTTTCCGCAGATTTTCCTCTACCTTGCCGCGTTATTTCTGATGGCTGCTGCGTGCAGCCGGATGGCAGAGACGAATCACCTTGCCGGCGGCATACAGAAAAAGGAATATTTTTGCTTTGGCGTGCGCTACTTCTTTGCACTGATCCTGCTTCTGTGGGGTATTCTGCTTGAGAGTTATGTCAATCCGTGGTTTCTTGCGAAAATCCTGTAAAAACGGTCGGAAAAGGGAATTGCATTTTTGAAAAAACGTGTATATAATTAAAAGCATTGTTACCCTTTATCGGGCAGTGAGAGGGAGAAAAAAGCAAAAAGGAAAAAAGCTATGCAGGAAACGATACAGTCATTTACGGACTATCTACAGACGGAAAAGAAAGCGTCAAAAAATACAGAAGTCTCCTATCAGCGCGATCTTCGAAAGCTGGCAGTTTTTTTGAAGGAGCACGGAATAGAAAAACCGGAGCAGATGAATGCAACGGTTTTAAATTCTTATTTATTATATCTGGAGCGGGAACACTTCTCCCCGGCAACGATCTCGCGCAGCATCGCGGCGATTCATATGTTTTGCCAATATGCATGTCAGGAGGGAAAAATGGTATCTGACCCGTCGAAAGCGTTGCAGCCACCGAGGGTTGAGCGGAAAATGCCGGAGATCCTTTCCATCGCAGAGGTCGATCTGCTGCTTCGCCAGCCCAAAACCGACACGCCAAAGGGGATCCGCGACAAAGCAATGCTGGAAATGTTGTATGCGACCGGTATCCGTGTCAGTGAACTGATCCATTTAAAAATGCAGGATGTTAACCTTATGATGGGCTACATCACCTGCCGCGATGAAAAGGAGCGGATCGTTCCGTTTGGTGGACCGGCAAAAAAGGCGTTGGAGCAGTATCTGGGCAGTGCGCGCGCAGCCCTGATGCATGGACGGGAGGACGATGTACTGTTTGTCAACTGTTCCGGAGGTCCGATGAGCCGTCAGGGGTTCTGGAAAATTCTGAAATCCTATGCAAAATCCGCAGGCATTACGGCGGATATTACGCCGCATACCCTGCGTCATTCGTTTGCAACCCATCTGCTGCAAAACGGTGCGGACTTAAAGAGTGTCCAGGAGATGATGGGACACGCCGATATTTCGACGACGCAGATGTATCTCCACCTTGGTGTGAATAAAATCAGGGACGTGTACCGGAAGACACATCCGAGAAAGTAGCAGATTGAACAAAAAAAGAAATGGAAAAAGCGTATTTGGCAAAACTTGAATGAAAAGATTTGCCAAATACGCTTAATTTTTGGAGATTATGCAGATTAGAATGTGCCAGGAAACAGCAATTTTGATTCACAAGCTACAAAATCTGTGTTATACTGAAAAACAGGTTTTACATTTAAGTATGATATAAGCAAAGGGGTATCACAACATGAAACTGATTGTGGTAGAAGATGAAAAGATCATTCGAACTGGCCTTTTAAGGCATGTTCCATGGCAACGACTCGGCGTTTCGGAGGTTGAAGCAGCCGCAAACGGAGAGGAAGCACTGGTGAAAGCGGAAGCCTTCCGGCCGGATATTGTTCTCTCGGATATTCGTATGCCGGGCATGAGCGGTGTGGATTTGTGCCGGAAATTGAGGGAAAAATTTCCGGAGATTGAGATCATCTTTTCAACAGGCTATGCAGATAAGGAATATTTAAAAGCGGCAATCGATCTGCATGCGGTCGGATACGTGGAAAAACCGGTTAACGTGAAGCTGCTCTCGGAAAGCGTCGAGGAAGCAGTGCGACGCGTGAAGGAGCGCAGAAAAAGTGAGCGCGCGAAACTTCGAAACTATCTTTTAGAGGTGGACACCGATGTTTCACTTGAGCAGGCGGAGGGATCCAGTTTCCGCATTGTCATGATCCATTTTGACAGTGAAGGCTGTGGAGCCGGATTTTTACCAAAGTTTGAGAAAATGGCAAAAGAAGCACTGAAACCGTATCGGATTTCGATAACAATGACACTGCTTGACCCGTTCTATCTGATTCTGCTTCTTGGAAGTGAAAAAGAAAAGCGATGGAAAGAAATGGAACCGGTTTTGGTTGATGCATTGAAAAGCTGTACGCAGGATGGTTCGATTTCGGGATGCTTTTTATCCTATGGAAGAAGAGGCGGCTGCCAGAAAGACATTTTGTTGTCTTACCGTCAGGCAAAGGAAGCGGGAAAGGCTCTTTCCTGGCTTGGATGGGGGAAAAGCGTCTGCTACGACGATGTTCCGCCAGAGAAGCCGTGGATAGATGATGCCAAGAAACAGCGGGATAAATTTTATCAACTGATTATGGACAACGATGAAAAAGGTGCCTGCCTTTTTCAGAAAACGCTGTATGAAAAACTGGTCAGCCATCATCTGTGCATGAATTCTGATATACGTTACCATTATTGTGTAATGCGTGATATGCTGGAAAAAGCAGCGGAATATCGATATCCCGGTACGATGGAAAAGCCTTGGAAGCAGGGAGGAACCGATTTCTTTATGCAGGCAGAAACGTTTGCGGAGATGAAAGAGGAAATGATACGCAGAATTGGGCAGCTCTTTGAAAAGCAGAATGGGAAAACGAATACGCATAAAACGGAGAACAGTTATCATGTGAGCCGTATCACAGAATATATCCAGGAACATTATACAGATCAGGATCTTTCCATCGGAACACTCGCTGAGCTTGTTTATCTGACACCGACGTATCTTTCTACTGTATTTAAAAAACAAACGGGACTTACGATTGGACAGTATCTGCTGGAAGTGCGTGTAGAGAATGCGAAACAGAAAATGCGTGATCCGCAGCTAAAATTCTATCAGGTATCTGAAATGGTGGGTTATGAGGATGCCAATTATTTTGCGAAAATATTTAAAAAGAAAACGGGGGTTACCCCGACAGAGTATAAGGAGAGTCTGCAGATGCGATGAAACATCCATTACAGAAAATGTCAATGCATAAGAGAATGATGCTGTATTTTGCCGTTCCGCTGATTCTGATGCAGATTTTGCTCTGTTCTTTGTGCTATCCGCAGGTGGTGCGCCGTTATCGTGAAAAAACGGATTACTCGATGGAACAGTCGGTAAGCCAGGCGATTTCTTTTGCGGAGAGTTATCTGCGGAATATGACGTATCTGGCGAATATGGTGGAGGACAATGGGGTAATTCAGAATACACTGTCAGCGGATGGCTTTGGAGAAGAAAGACCATACATGGAGCAGTGGCTGGAATACTATGAGCTGAATAAAGAATTTAATTCCTACGAGATTTCGAACTCGATCTATCGTTTCTGCCTGTACGTGCCGGATGAGGTGATGTATGCGGGAAATCAATATTATTTCGATGGAGTATCAAGGCTTAAGGAACGCAGCGATTACGTTGATCTGCGGTATGCTCTGAACAGGGGAGAAGATTACGTTGCAATCAGTCGTGAGAGAGACGGTGTGAATCAGCAGGATACCTCGCAGATGGTTACCCTGTATCACCGGATTGCATCCAAAAAAGAAAAAGAAGAGGAACTTGGTATCTGCAGCATCAGTGTTTCTGCGAAATATTTCCAGGATATTATGAAAAATGCCAATATCACATCAGAAGGTCTTGTTTATCTGATGAGTGAAAACGGCAGGATGATTACCAGCTCTAACAGCAGTATTCTTCAAAAAATGCAGAAAAAAGGAATACTTTTAAACTATGGCGCGGAGCTTTTTATGGAAAAAAGGAAGGAGGGACAGAAGGAATATTACATTACCCGGCAAAATGTGGACGGTGCATCCTGGCAGATGATCTTGATAATTCCCGAAAATGAATATGAGGATCAGTACAGGTTTCTGTGGCTCTCAGCGGCTCTGATGCTTGGAAGTATGATTGCCGTTATTGTATTGATGTCATATCTTCTTTCCGGTTACTACGTTGGAAGACTGAAAAAGCTGAATGTGGAAATGACGGGTCTGGAAAGCGGAAATCTGAACGCAAATCTGCCAATCACAACCGAGGAAGATGAAATTGAGGAAATTTATCACAATTTTAACGGTATGGTGCAGGAAGTCCAGCGGCTGATGCAGGAGCATTATCAACTTGGTAAGGAAGTTAAAATGGCAGAGGTACGGGCACTGCAGGCGCAGATCAACCCGCATTTTCTCTACAATACGCTGGATCTGATTAACTGGATTTCCATGGACTACGGTGCAGAGGAGATCGGAACGCTGACGTGGAATCTGGCCCGGTTCTATCGGTTGAGTCTGAATCATGGAAAGAGCCTGATTTCCATCGGGGAAGAAGTCGAGCATGTTGAGGTTTATGTCAATATCGAAAATTATCACTTTGATAACGCCATTTCTCTCGAGGTAGATGTGCCGGAAGAACTGAAGAGCTATGCATGTCTCAATATTATTCTTCAGCCATTTGTGGAAAATGCGATCGTCCATGGGATTGCGGAGAAACCGGATATTGAAAGTTGTGAAATCAGGATCCGTGCGAGAAGAGAGGAACAGGATATTATTTTTTCGGTTCAGGACGATGGTCCCGGAGTTGATGTGGAGCAGATGCAGAAAGAGACACAGCAGGACATCCGGACAGCACAGCATGGCTATGGTGTGCGGAACATCAACTTTCGCCTGAAGCTCTGCTTCGGTGAAAAGTATGGTGTTACGTATCTGGAAAGTGAAAAAGGAACGCATGTTGAGATCAAAATTCCGGTTATGACAATAGCAGAAGCGGAAGAGAAGATCTGAAAAGAAAGAGAGAGGAAAACCTCTCTTTCTTTTTGCATAAAAATTGTGAAAATGAGCAGAGAGATGTGGAAAGTACGCTGTGCAAATTGACAAGAAACGGGAAGAAAAACAAGATTTTTCCTGTGCGAGATCACAAAAAGCATAAGAAATTACTAGAAATCGAAGTTTTGTTGGGTACAAAATAGATAAATTCTTCGGTATAATAGGGTCATCAGTTGAGAACAAGCCCAAGACAAAGCGATGCGTGGAGGGTCTTGGGAGCACTCTTGTACAGGCCGGCAGTTACATACAGTGCAGGAACGATGAAAAAGAAAGGAAGTTAACAAATGGGAAAGCATGTGAAAAGTTTTGTAGCAGAAGTAAAGAAAAACAGAGCCCTTTTTGTTATGGCGATGCCTGCATTTTTGCTGGTATTGATTATGCAGTACCTTCCGATGTCCGGACTGGTGCTTGCATTTAAGAACTATCGATATGACCTTGGCGTATTCGGAAGTGAGTGGAATGGATTTGCAAACTTCGAATACCTGTTCTCATCCGGAACCGGATGGCTGATTACGAGAAACACAGTTGTGTACAACCTGTTAAACCTGGTTACTTCACAGCTTCTTGCGGTATTGATCGCAATTTTTATTTCTGAGATCAACAAAAAAATCTTTAAAAAAGTGACACAGTCAATCATTTTCTTACCGTACTTCATCTCCTGGGTTATCGTTGGAGTTTTTGTTTACAATATCTTCAACTATGAAACCGGTATCCTGAACAGTATCGTAACCTTCTTTGGAGGGGAGAAGATCAATATGTACGATGCATCCAAAGCCGGTATATGGCCATGGATCATCTGTCTGTTCAACTCATGGAAATGGTGTGGATATAACTCCGTTATTTACATCGCAGCAATTACCGGTGTCGATGCTGAGATTCACGAAGCAGCTTCCATCGACGGTGCAAATATTTTTGAGAGAATCCGTTTCATCACTCTTCCGAGCATTCTTCCGACCATTATCACCATGCTTCTTCTGCAGGTTGGCCGAATTCTCCGTGGTGATTTCGAGATGTTCTATCAGATCGTTGGAAACAACGGACAGCTCTTCAACAAGACCGATGTTATTGATACCTATGTATTCCGTTCCCTGATTCAGAACTCCAACCTCGGTATGACAGCGGCAGCATCTTTCTATCAGTCCGTCATCTGCTTTGCGACTATTCTGATCGTAAACGCAATCGTAAAACATGTAGAAGAAGATCTTGCACTGTTCTAAGACAGAAAAAAGGAGGAATTAGTTATGCAAGCTGTTGCAAAATCACAGAAAATCAAGAAAAGTACTTCTACAAAAGTATTTTATGTCATCTGTTACACCTTTGTTGCGCTGATGGCTCTGGTATGTTTACTGCCGTTTATTATGGTGGTTTCCGGTTCGTTTTCATCTGAGCAGGCGATTCGGTTTCAGGGTTATGGCATTCTCCCAAGAGAATTTACCACAGCCGCTTACGCACTGATCTTCAAGAGCCCGATGACCGTTGTCCGTGCTTACGGGGTATCTATTTTTATCACCCTCGCCGGAACTGCAGTAGGACTTCTGCTTACGACAATGACCGCTTACGTGATCAGCCGTAAAGATTTCAAGTACAGAAATGCTCTGTCCTTCTTCTTCTACTTTACGACCCTGTTTAACGGCGGTATGGTTTGCTCCTATATTTTCTACATCCAGTATCTGCACTTAAAAGACAGCTACCTTGCCCTGATCTTACCGGGTGTGTTCAATGTCTTCTACCTGTTGATCATGAGAACCTTCGTATCCGCAATTCCGACCGCACTGATCGAATCTGCGAAGATTGACGGCGCAGGCGAGTTTAAAACATTTTTCAGCATCATCCTTCCGCTTCTGAAATCCGGAATGGCAACCATCGGTCTGTTCCTTGCGCTTGGTTACTGGAATGACTGGTACAATGCAATGCTGTATATGAATACAGAAACAAAATATCCGCTGCAGTACATGCTGTATGCCCTGATGCAGAAAACGCAGGCAATGTCCCAGATGGCAAGCTCTGCAAACATTCCGCTGCAGGATATGCCATCCAACTCCCTGAAGCTGGCCATGGCAGTTGTGGCAACCGGCCCGATCATTCTGGTTTACCCGTTTATACAGAAATATTTTGTAAAAGGTGTTACAATCGGTTCCGTCAAAGGCTGATGGAACGATTAGATAAAGGCAACGAAAAAGGAGGAAAAAGAAATGCAAAACAAAAAATTAAGAAAAGCACTTGCTGTATCCATGGCAATCGCCATGACCGGAGGCCTGCTTGCAGGCTGCGGAAGCAACAATTCCAGCTCTTCCAATGGTGGAGCTGCAAAGAGCGGATCTACATCATCCGCAAGCGGTGAGCTTGACACATCCGAGTTTGTGGAGCTTTCCATGTATGTCATCAGTGACCGTCCGGCAGGACAGGATGCAATCGACGAGAATCTGAACAAACTCTTAAAAGAGAAACTGAACTGCTCTTTGAAAATCAACTGGATCGGCTGGGCGGAGTACGCAAACAAATATCCGTTGCTGTTCTCTTCGGGAGAAGAGTTTGATATGGCATACAGTGCATCCTGGCTGAACTTTGCATCTCTGGCGCAGAAGGGTGCCTTCAAGAGCCTTGATGAGCTCTGGCCAACCTACGCACCGAAGAACTTTGCAGCACAGTCTGAGGAAGCAAAACAGCAGGCAACAGTAAATGGAAGCTATTATTGTGTTCCTTCCCTGCTGTCTACCTACAATTCATATGGTCCTATCTATCGTGGTGACCTGGTAGAGGGAACCGAATGGGACGGAAAGATGGAGACCTTTGAAGATATTGAAGAGTACTGCGATATCATCAAAGAAACGCATCCGGAAATGGAGTGCATCGATCTGTACTCTACAGCACCGGAAATCTTCTTCATGTATATGGAAAATCAGGGACTGGCAGCCTTCAACGGAATCCGTTATCTGTGGTATGATCCAAATGCAGAAAATCCAACTGTTATGACTTCCTATGAGCTGGAGAAAACACCGGAATTCCTGGAAATGATGGCAAGATGGAATGAGAAAGGATTTTATTCAAAATCTGCTCTGTCAGACACGGACAGCACGAAATTTCAGAATGGTAAAGCAGCTCTGAAGATCCATAACATTGATTCCTATGTGGGACAGGCAATTCTTCATCCGGAATACGATATTCACTATTCTAACATGGTAAAAGATGTTGCACATCTTCCATATACGCAGGACTGTATGGTAATCTCCAATACTTCCAAGAATCCGGAGAGAGCAATGGCACTGTGGGATCTGATCACCAATGATCAGGAAGTATACGATGCGTTCTACTACGGCATTGAAGGAACTTCTTATGAGCTGAACGATGAAGGACAGTTCAAGGTTCTGGATACGGACAACTATGGAACGAGCGCAATGTGGTCTGCAAGAAGTGATGCTCTGAACCGTCAGGCGATCGGTACTCCGGACGATTATAAGACTAACATTGATGAGTTTGAGTCCCACATCGTTTCTGGACAGGGAAATGAGAAATTCACAGGATTTGTACTGGATACCTCTTCCTTCGAGACCCAGCTTGCTGCATGCAACAATGTACAGCAGCAGTACTGGTGGCCGCTTGAGCTCGGATACACAGATGCAGAATCTGGTTTGGCTGATTATCAGTCCCAGATGGAAGCAGCAGGAATCGAAACCATGAAAGAGGCAGCTCAGAAACAGCTTGACGCTTACGTAGCAGGCCTGAAATAAAACGAATTTCCGAAAGGGAAACGCAAAGACTATATAACTTCTGCCGCAGGCAGAACAGACGGACAAAAAGCAGGTACTGGAGCAGAACATATCGTGGGGGTATGCGTGCGGTGCCTGCTTTTTCCGAAAACAGCCATCATGTATGGGAGGGAACAAAACTATGATAAAAGAACCAATGGTAATGGAAATTGCGAAAAACACCTACGCCATCAACGAATTCGGTCTGTCCGCGTGTTATTTTCTGGTCGGAGAGGAGCGTGCGCTTTTGATTGACACCGCATGCGGCCTTTCTGATCTGAAAGGCATCGCGGCAAGCTTGACGGACAAGCCGTACGACGTTGTCCTGACGCACGGCCATCTCGATCATGTCGGCGGAATCGGTGCGTTTACGGATGTCTATCTTGGCGAGGCAGATTTTGCTATGACACGGAACCTGAACGCAGAACAGCTGCGCGGCTTTGCTGATGAAATTGGAAGAAACGGCGGCTATCAGGGAAGAGATAACCGTGGTGAGAGACCACAGGGCGGTTATCAGAACCGTGACGGCAGACCACAGGGCGGCGGCTATCAGAACCGTGGAGACAGACCACAGGGTGGCTTCCAGAACCGTGGGGACAGACCACAGGGGGTTGGCTATCAGAACCGTGGAGACAGACCACAGGGCGGCTATCAGAACCGCGATGGCAGACCACAGGGCGGTTTCCAGAACCGTGACAGAAATCAGGGCGGCTTTGGCTCCCGTTTCGGAGAAGATAAGGATAAGGACAATACAAGCAGAAATGGCAGCAGAGACAACCGCCGTTCATCTGGAAACAGAGACAACCGTTCATCTGCTTTTGATACCCCGCTCCAGACCAAGCCAAGCAGCACCCGTCAGGCAAACAAGAACGCTCATAAGAATGACCGTTTTGACAAGAGAGACAGAGAAGAAGACGGAAAGAAGAAAGCACCAAAGACAGGAAAGGGAGCTTTCATCATGCCACAGCCTAAGAAAGAAGAGGCTAAGGTTGAGGATGTTAAGACCATTACCCTTCCAGAGCGCTTAACTATTAAGGAACTGGCTGATAAGATGAAGCTGCAGCCATCCGTTATCGTTAAGAAGCTGTTCTTAAAGGGACAGATGGTTACCTTAAACCAGGAGATCGACTACGAGCAGGCAGAAGAGATCGCTATGGAGTATGATGTTCTCTGCGAGAAGGAGAAGAAGGTCAACGTCATCGAGGAACTCTTAAAAGAGGAAGAAGAGGACGAGAAGGACATGGTTCCGAGACCGCCGGTCATCTGCGTAATGGGTCATGTCGATCACGGTAAAACTTCTCTTCTTGATGCGATCCGCCAGACAAATGTAACCTCCAGAGAGGCAGGCGGTATCACACAGCACATCGGTGCCTATGTTGTTGAATACAACGGACAGAAGATCACATTCCTCGATACACCTGGTCATGAGGCGTTCACAGCCATGCGTATGCGCGGTGCCCAGGCAACCGATATCGCGATCCTCGTAGTAGCAGCGGACGACGGTGTTATGCCGCAGACCGTTGAGGCGATCAACCATGCGAAAGCCGCAGGCGTTGAGATCATCGTTGCGATCAACAAGATCGATAAGCCGAGCGCAAACGTAGAGAGAGTAAAACAGGAATTATCCGAGTATGAGCTGATCCCTGAGGACTGGGGCGGAAATACCGTATTCGTACCGGTTTCCGCACATACAAAAGAGGGAATCCCGGAACTTCTCGAGATGATCCTTTTAACAGCAGAAGTAAAAGAGTTAAAGGCAAACCCGAACCGCCGCGCAAGAGGTCTTGTGATCGAGGCGCAGCTTGATAAGGGAAGAGGACCGGTCGCAACTGTTCTCGTACAGAAAGGTACGTTAAGAGTCGGCGACGCAGTAGCGGCAGGCTGCTGCTACGGTAAAGTCCGCGCGATGATGGACGACAAGGGCAACCGTGTCAAAGAGGCAGGCCCGTCCACTCCGGTCGAGATCCTCGGTCTCAATGACGTTCCGAACGCAGGCGAGATCTTCATCGCCCACCAGAACGAGAAAGAGGCGAGAAGCTTCGCTGAGACATTCATCGCTGAGAGCAAGAACAAGCTGATCGAAGATACAAAGGCAAAACTTTCCTTAGACGACCTGTTCTCCCAGATCAAGGCCGGAAATGTCAAGGAACTTCCGATCATCGTAAAAGCCGATGTACAGGGTTCCGTAGAGGCTGTAAAACAGAGTCTCGTAAAACTTTCCAACGAGGAAGTTGTTGTCAAAGTCATCCATGGCGGCGTCGGCGCGATCAACGAGTCCGATGTTTCCCTTGCATCCGCTTCCAACGCGATCATCATCGGTTTCAACGTTCGTCCGGACGCACAGGCGAAGTCCATCGCGGACCGCGAGAAAGTCGACATGCGTCTGTACCGCGTCATCTATCAGGCGATCGAGGATGTAGAGGCTGCCATGAAGGGTATGCTGGATCCGGTATACGAGGAGCAGGTAACCGGTCATGCGGTTGTCCGCCAGACATTCAAGGCATCCGGAGTCGGCACGATCGCTGGTTCCTATGTGCTTGACGGTAAGATCACCCGCGGAAGCAAGGCACGCATCACAAGAGACGGTGAGCAGATTTTCGAGGGACCGCTTGCATCCTTAAAGCGTTTCAAGGACGATGTGAAGGAAGTAAAAGCCGGATACGAGTGCGGTCTTGTCTTTGAAGGCTTTAATGACATTGCAGAGCTTGATATCGTTGAGGCATACACGATGGTGGAGGTACCGCGTTAACAGACGTTTTGTGTGTATGGAAGGAGCTAGAAATTGAGAAAAAACAGTATTAAAAATACCCGGATCAATGGAGAGGTACAGAAAGTCCTCTCCGAGATTATCCGGGGTGAGATCAAGGATCCGCGTATCAGTCCGCTGACATCGGTTGTATCTGTATCAGTGGCTCCGGATCTGAAGACCTGCAAGGCATTTATCAGCGTTCTTGGAAATGAAGAGGCGCAGGCAAATACTATGGCAGGATTAAAGAGTGCAGTAGGTTATGTGCGCCGTCAGCTGGCAAAAGAACTGAACCTCCGGAATACGCCGGAGATCACGTTCGTGCTTGATCAGTCCATCGAGTATGGAGTGAATATGTCTAAAATGATTGATGATGTGGTAAGCAAAGACGGAGCGAGTGAAGAGAAAGACGGGGAATAAGTATGCAGCTGCAGAAAGAACTGGAAGGCGTTACTACAGTGGCCATTGCCGGTCATATCCGACCGGATGGTGACAGCGTTGGCGCCTGCATCGGATTATGGACTTACATCAATGATAATTTTCCACAGGTGGAAGCTGATATGTGGCTGGAAAAGCCGGATGACAAGTTTTCCATGCTCAAAGGTTTTTCGGAACTCCGTGTGCCTGACGGAGAGGAACGGGAATATGACCTGTTCATTGCCGTGGATTGTGCGGCATTGGACCGTCTGGGAAAAGCACAGCCGGCTTTCGAAAGAGCCGGAAAAACCCTTTGTATTGACCACCATGTGAGCAATAAAGGCTATGCTCTGACAAAT
>OOAZ01000797.1_pt1 | contig 25280 bp, 27 predicted proteins | sample 1671221 | NCBI WGS metagenome assembly OOAZ01 (sample SAMN06348134, study PRJEB24527) | human gut metagenome | biome: human gut; feature: ankylosing spondylitis patient; material: feces | host: Homo sapiens | place: China | collected 2015-10
AGGGCTCGATCTCGGTGGGGTGGTTGTGGGTCTCGTTCTTGAACAGGAACAGCCAATCCTCGTCCTTGCCGTTCACATCGCACTTGATCTTGACGGTGCAGGCGTTGATCTCGTCGGACTCGTCCAGATTTTTCAGGATGCCCTGCTTCTTCAGCTCCTTGGCGCCGATGGTAGCAAGATCCATCATGCAGCGGGGCTTATTCTCCCGGCCCAGATCGGCGCGCATGGCCATGTAGCGGTCAAAGGCCTTCTGCACCACGGCATCGTCGATCTGCACATCGTCCAGAATGGTGCCGAAGGTGGTGTGGCGGCAGTGATCGGACCAGTAGGTGTCGATCATCTTGATCTCGGTGATGGTGGGGTCACGGTGCTCCGAGCGGAAATACTTCTGGCAGAACTCGATATCACCAAGGTCCATGGCAAGGCCGTTGTCCGCAATGAACTTTTTCAGCTGCTCTTCGTCCAGCTGGTTGAAGCCCTCCAGCACCTTGACCGGGGCGGGCACGGGGTACTCCATTTTCAGGGTCTGCTTGGTGTCCAGCGAAGCCTCGCGGGCCTCCACCGGGTTGATGACGTATTTCTTGATCTCGGCCACCTGCTCATCGGTCAGGGCACCCTCCAGCAGATAGACGCGGGCAGAGCGCACCAGCGGGCGCTCGCCCTGACTGATGAGCTGGATGCACTCGGCAGCAGAGTCTGCGCGCTGGTCGAACTGGCCGGGCAGATATTCCACTGCAAAGGACACGCCGTCGCTGGCGGGCAGCTCGGCATAGGTGTTATCCACCGGCGGCTCGCTGAACACGGTGTCTGCGCACTGGTTGAACAGCTCTTCATCGATGCCTTCCACGTCGTAACGGTTCAGCAGACGCAGACCGGACAGTTCCTTGATGCCCAGCAGGCTGGTGAGCTCATTTTTCAGGCCGGTGGCTTCCACATCGAAGCCGGGCTTTTTTTCCACATAAATACGATAGACCATTGGGTAGGTTCCCCCTTATGATTCTAAAATTCATCTAGCGTCCTCGCCCTCTCCGTCAGCGCTCACGCGCTGCCACCTCCCCCAAAGTGGGAGGCCTTGGCAGTCCACGCAAAGTTCATGGTTTTGCCAAGGGCTCTCCCTTTGGGAGAGCTGGACGCGAAGCGGCCTGAGAGGGCGAGCCATTTATTCCTTCTCTGCCAGTGCCTTCAGGGCGCGCAGGCCGATATCGCTGCGCTTGTGCAGCTTTTCAAAGCTGATCTTCTCTGCCGCCTCATAGGCATGGCTCAACGCATTGGTCAGGCGCGGGCCGGTGGCGGTGACACCCAGCACACGGCCACCGGCCGTGACAAGGGTGCCGTCCTCGGTGATGGCAGTGCCGGAGTGGTAGACCGTCACATTCTCCTCGCCGGGCAGCTGGCCGTCCACAAGGCCGGTGATGGGCTTACCCTTCTCGTAAGCCACCGGGTAGCCGCCGGAAGCCAGAATGACGCAGGCGGCAGCGCCGTCCGAGAACTTGACCTCCTCGTTTTCCAGCGTGCCGTTGGTGCAGGCCTGCATGATGTGTAGCAGGTCGCCTTCCAGCAGGGGCAGCACCACCTGCGTCTCCGGGTCACCAAAGCGGCAGTTGTACTCGATGACCTTGGGGCCGTCCGGGGTGAGCATCAGGCCGAAGTACAGGCAGCCCTTGAAGGGGCAGCCCTCGGCGTTCATGGCTTTGATGGTGGGCAGGAAAATTTTCTCCATGCATTCGGCAGCCACTTCCGGGGTGTAATAGGGGTTGGGGGCAATGGTGCCCATGCCGCCGGTGTTCAGGCCGGTGTCGTGGTCGTTGGCGCGCTTGTGGTCCATGCTGGACACCATGGGCTTGACCACCTTGCCGTCGGTGAAGCTCAGCACGCTGACCTCGGGGCCGGTGAGGAACTCCTCCACCACCACATGGTTGCCGGAAGCGCCGAACTTCTTGTCCAGCATAATCTCCTTGACGCCCTCGGCAGCCTGCTGCTCGTTTTCGCAGATCAGCACGCCCTTGCCCAGTGCCAGACCGTCGGCCTTGATGACCACCGGGTACTTGCCCTCAGCGCGGATGTACTCCATGACCTTGGCGGGGTCGTCAAAGGTCTCGTACTTTGCGGTGGGGATGCCGTACTTCTTCATCAGGTCCTTGGAGAACACCTTGGAGGCCTCAATGCGGGCTGCAGCTTTGTCCGGGCCAAAGGCCGGGATACCCACAGCGGCCAGCGCGTCCACCATGCCGAGGGCCAGCGGGTCGTCCTGCGCCACCACAACGTAATCGAACTTTTCTTCTACGGCAAAGCCCACCATGGTATCCACATCGGTAGACTTGATGTTTTTGCACTTTGCGTCATAGCTGATGCCGCCGTTGCCGGGTGCGCACCAGATCTCGCCGCAGTCAGGGCTCTTTTTCAGTGCCTTGATGATGGCGTGCTCGCGGCCGCCGCCGCCCACTACCAGAATTTTTTTCTTCATAATTGCACCTTCTCTATGCATCGGCACGGCGGAAGTTTCTCCGAGGACCGTCCGCTGGGGTGGGACCCTGCCGCCGCAGGCGGCAGGGCGGGCGATGGAATGGCCCGATTCGTGTCCGAGGAGGAAGCTTCCGCTGTGCCGTACTATCAGTGATGGAACAGCCGCAGGCCGCAGAAGGCCATTGCGATGCCGTACTTGTTGCAGGTGTCGATGACCTGCTGGTCACGGATGGAGCCGCCGGGCTGCACGATGGCAGTCACGCCGGAGCGGCGGGCGCGTTCGATGTTGTCGCCGAAGGGGAAGAATGCATCCGAGCCAAGGCACACACCGGTCACCTTGCTGAGATATGCCTTCTTTTCCTCTGCGGTCAGGGGCGCGGGCTGCTCGGTAAAGGTCTCGGCCCAGACGTCATCACCGATGACATCCTCCGGCGTATCGCCGATGTAAACATCAATGGCGTTGTCGCGGTTGGGCTTTGCCACATCATCGCGGAAGGGCAGGTTGAGTACCTTGTCCATGTGGCGCAGCTGCCAGTTGTCGGCCTTCTGGCCTGCCAGACGGGTGCAGTGGATGCGGCTCTGCTGGCCTGCGCCCACACCGATGGTCTGACCATGATAGGTGTAGCACACGCTGTTGGACTGGGTGTACTTCAGGGTGATGAGGGCAATGACCAAATCACGCTTCTGCTCCTCGGTCACGTCCTTGTTCTCGGTGACCCAGTTGTTCAGCATGGTGTCGGCGTTGATGACCAGCTCGTTGCGGCCCTGCTCAAAGGTGATGCCGTACACCTGCTTGTGCTCGATGGGAGCGGGCTTGTAGGCGGGGTCGATGGCAACCACGTTGTAGTTGCCCTTCTTCTTGCCGGACAGGATGGCCAGTGCCTCCGGCTCGTAGCCCGGGGCAATGATGCCATCGGACACCTCGTGCTGGATCAGCTTTGCGGTGGGCACATCGCAGATGTCGGACAGGGCGATCCAGTCGCCAAAGGAGGACATGCGGTCGGCACCGCGTGCACGGGCGTAGGCATTTGCCAGCGGAGACAGCTCCATATCCGGGGCAATGTGGTACATTTTGCGCTCCACATCGGTGAGCGGCAGGCCCAGAGCCGCGCCCGCCGGGGAAACGTGCTTGAAGGAAGCTGCTGCGGGCAGACCGCAGGCAGCTTTCAGCTCCTTGACCAGCTGGATGGAGTTGAGGGCATCCAGAAAATTGATGTAGCCGGGCTTGCCGTTCAGCACGGTCACCGGCAGGTCAGAACCATCTTCCATATAAATGCGGCTGGGCTTCTGGTTGGGGTTGCAGCCGTACTTCAGTGCCAGTTCGTTCATTGGTGCATCCTCCTTATATCCTAAGGTTTACTCTTATTCTTCCTCAGCGTCAAGCTTTTTGAGCAGTTCCAGCTCCTCGGGCAGCAGCTCCGGCTCCTCGGGGTCGTCCAGATCGCTGCACACCGGGTCATATTTATTAAAGATCATATCGCCGCTCTCGCCGGTTTCCAGATCGATGACCCGGGCAAACAGGCTCACCTTGTTGTCCAGATTCAGGCTGCTCCACAGATCGTGGGCAAAATCGCCGATGGTGCGGGGGCAGGCAAAGCGCAGCGGCTCGCCCTCAAAGCTGGGGATGGGGTTTCCGTTGTGCTTGTAGGTGCTGATGAAATGGCCTTCGCCTGCAACGGGCTGGGGGTAATCAAAGAAATAGCGCTGCACGCTGTCGCCATTGCCGTCCGCAGACTTGAGAATGCTCATCTGGTAGCTGCCGTCGGCATACACCACAGCGGAGATGCGGGGGGTGTAGTTGGGGCCGTCCGGCTCAAAGGTGCGGGTGCGCAGGGCATCGGCAAAGCTCTTGCCCTGACTCATCAGATCATAGATGGTATCGGTCTGGTCGCCGTTGGTCACGATATGGGTCTTGCCCAGCGTCAGCACCGGATTGTAAATAATGAGGCTGGGGTCCTCCAGCTTTGCAGGGTCCGCTGCGATGGTGCAGATGCCGCCGCGCTCGGGCACGGGGTCAAACACGCGGTTGCGGCTGTTCTCGCTGCGGCCCATGATAAAGTAGCCAATGAACATCTGTCGGCCATCCGGAGCCATTGCCACAGCAATGCCGCGGCCGGGGTACTCGTTGGATGCCAGATACTCGTTCAGGTTGATCTTTTCCATAGTTATTCTACCTCTCCATTGCAGATCATGGCCACCGCCCTGGGCAGCAGCTTCCACTCGGCCTGCTCCATCACCCGCTTCTGCAGCACTTCCGGGGTGTCGCCGGGCAGGATGTCCACGGCTTTCTGCAGCAGGATGGGCCCGCCGTCGCACTCCTCGTTGACAAAGTGGACGGTGGCACCCGTCACCTTGCAGCCCCGGGCCAGCGCAGCCTCATGGGGGCGCAGGCCGTACATGCCGGGCCCGCAGAACGACGGGATGAGGGCGGGGTGGACGTTCAGGATGCGGCGGGGATAGGCCGCGATGACGCTGGGACCCAGCACGGACAGAAAGCCTGCCAGCACCACCAGGTCGATCTCATGCGCTTTCAGGACGGCCAGCAGGGCGGCGTCAAAAGCCTCGCTGTCGGCATAGTCCTTGCGGCGGACCACCGTGCTCTCCACGCCTGCCTTGGCGGCCCGCTCCAGCGCGTAGACGCCGGGCTTGGAAGCCACCACCAGTTTGATCTTGCCGTTGGGGTTCTCGCCCCGGGCTTCGCTGTCCAGCAGGGCCTGCAGGTTGGTGCCGCCGCCGGAGACGAGCACTGCAATGTTCAGCACAGCTCCACACCCTCGCCTTCTGCAATAACGCCCAGGCGGTAAGCCTCCGGCTCGCCGTTCGCGTGGAGGATGTCCAGTGCCTTGTCTGCCTGCTCGGCCGGGACAGTGAGCACCATGCCCACACCCATATTAAAGGTGTTGAACATATCGTGCTCCGAGATGCCGCCCTCTTTCTGCATCAGGTGGAAGAGGGCCGGGGTGCGGACATCCTCTTTCTTGATGCGGGCGCAGCAGCCTTTCTTCAGGCTGCGGGGGATGTTTTCATAGAAGCCGCCGCCGGTGATGTGGGAGATGCCCTTGACATCCACCTCTTCCAGCACTTTCAGCACGGGCTTGACGTAGATTCTGGTGGGGGCCAGCAGGGCCTCGCCCAGGGTCTTGCCGCTCAGCTCCGCGGGAGCGGTCTTCAGAATATCGGGGTTGCCGTCGATGTCAAAGATCTTGCGCACCAGCGAGAAGCCGTTGGAGTGGACGCCCGTGGAGGGCAGGGCCAGGATGACATCACCGGGCTTCATGGTCTCATTGCTGAGGATCTTCTCCTTATCCACCACGCCCACGGTAAAGCCTGCCAGGTCGTACTCCTCCTCCGGCATCATGCCCGGGTGCTCGGCGGTCTCGCCGCCCACCAGAGAGCAATCGGCCTGCACGCAGCCCTCAGCCACGCCCTTGACGATCTCTGCGATCTTCTCCGGGATGTTCCGGCCGCAGGCGATGTAATCCAGGAAGACCAGCGGTTTTGCGCCTGCGCAGATGACATCGTTGACGCACATGGCCACGCAGTCGATGCCGATGGTGTCGTGCTTGTCCAGGATCATGGCGATCTTCAGCTTGGTGCCCACGCCGTCGGTGCCGGAGATCAGCACCGGGTGCTTGTAGCCCGTGCAGTCCAGCTCAAACAGGCCGCCAAAACCGCCCAGACCACCGATGCAGTGCTCGTTCATGGTGCGGGCAACGTACTGTTTCATCAGCTCCACCGAGCGGTAACCAGCGGTGATGTCCACACCGGCTGCTGCATAGCTTTCCGAATAGCTCTTTTCCATCTTGTTACTCTCCTAACTTTTTCTCGTCCTTGGGACGGTCGTTGAGATGACGCTCGTGAATATCGGTCGAAAGCACTTCCTTCGGCTTGACGGCGTATTCACCCGTGAAGCAGGCCGTGCAGAAACCACAGTGGGCATTGGGAGCCAGCTTGACCACATGCTCCGTGGAAAGGTAGCCCAGGGTGTCCGCCCCGATGATCTCATTGATCTGGTCCACGGTGCGGCCTGTGGCCACCAGGAGCTTCTGGTCCGGGATATCCGTGCCGAAATAGCAGGGATATTTAAAGGGCGGAGCCGAGACGCGGAAATGGACCTCCCTGGCCCCGGCGTCCCGCAGCAGCTTGATGATGCGGGCAGAGGTGGTGCCCCGGACGATGGAGTCATCCACCAGCACCACCCGCTTGTCCTTGACCGTGCTGGACACAACGTTCAGCTTGATCCGGACGCTGTTCTCCCGCTGCTTCTGGCTGCCCTGGATAAAGGTGCGGCCGATGTATTTGTTCTTGATGAATCCGATGCCGTAGGGGATGCCGCTCTCCTCGGAGTAGCCGAGGGCGGCGTCCAGGCCGGAGTCCGGCACGCCGATGACCACATCGGCCTCCACCGGGTGCTCCTGCGCCAGGAAACGGCCTGCCTGCTTGCGGGCCTCGTGGACCGACTGCCCCTCGATGATGCTGTCCGGGCGGGAGAAGTAGATGTACTCAAACACGCACATCTGGCTGTCCGGGCGGCCCACATGGTCGGTGATGCTCCGCAGCTCGCCGGTCTTGGCATCGGCCACCACGATCTCACCGGGTTCCACATCCCGCAGGAGAGTGGCTCCAGCGGCGTCCAGGGCACAGCTCTCGCTGGCGAAGACATAGCCGCCGCCCGGCAGGGTACCGATGCACAGGGGCCGGTAGCCGCGGGGATCCCGCACGGCGATGAGCTTGGTGGCGGACATGATGACGAGGCTGTAAGCACCCTCCAGCACATCCATGGTCTTGCTGATGGCCGTCTCGATGCTGCCCATCCGCAAGCGGTTGCGGGTGACCAGGTAGCAGATGACCTCGGTATCCGAAGAGCCGTGGAAGATGGCGCCCTCATTCTCCAGCTGGCGGCGGAGCTCCAGCGCATTGGTCAGGTTGCCGTTGTGGCACAGGGCCATGGTGCCCCGGCCGTGGCGGACGATCATGGGCTGGGCGTTGGCCCGCACCCGGCTGCCGGAGGTGGCGTACCGGACGTGTCCGGTGGCCATGCGGGCGGTGGGCTTTGCCAGAGAGGCCAGCACCGCCGGGGTGAACACCTCGTTGACCAGCCCCAGGTCCCGGTGGCCCTGGATCACACCGTCGTCGTTGACGGCGATGCCGCAGCTCTCCTGGCCGCGGTGCTGCAGCGCGTACAGGGCGGAGTAAGCGGCAGCGGCCACGTCCTCCGTCCCGGCGCGGTCATAGATGCCGAAAACGCCGCACTCTTCGTGAAGCGGATATGCAAAATCAGACATTACAGTTCCTCGATCTCTTTCTGCAGTTTTTCCTCTTTGGCCGCGATCTGCTCCGCCATGGCGGTCCGCTCTGCTTCCAGCTTTGCGGCCAGTGCCTCATCGCCCAGGGCCAGGATCTCAGCGGCCAGCCAAGCGGCGTTCTTGGCACCGTTCAGGGCCACGGTCGCCACAGGGATGCCGCTGGGCATCTGCACGGTGGCCAGCAGGGCGTCCAGGCCGTCCATGGCACCGCCTTTCATCGGGATGCCGATGACGGGCAGGGTGGTGTTGGCGGCAAAGGCACCGGCCAGATGGGCGGCCATGCCGGCAGCGCAGAGGATGACGCCAAAACCATTCTCTTTTGCGCCCTTGGCAAAGGCAGCCGCCTCTGCCGGGGTGCGGTGTGCCGACAGGATGTGTGCCTCAAACGGGATGTCCAGCGCCTTGAGCTGGGCACAGGCCCCCTTGACCACCGGCCAATCGCTGTCCGAACCCATAATGACTGCAACTTTCCGAACCATCGAAATCCAACCTCTCTTTCTCTTTTCCGATCCACGGCAAACAAAAAAGGCTGTGGTACACCTGCACCACGGCCTTTTATTTCTGCATTTGTTCCAGAGCGGCGCACCCCAAGCGGGTGTTCTGGCATGAAGTTACACCGAGGCCCTGATGACCCTCACCGCACTGGCGGCCGATGGTTTTCAGCAGCATGTTTCGCATTCCGCTCGTCCTCCGCAACTTCATTGTCCCGCGCCCTGTCGCGGCGTGCTCCAGCTCCGGTTTTTGGGGGCTGGCGTTCGCCTTACACATACAGTTTACGGCAAAAAAACAGCTTTGCAAAGAGCGTTTCGGCAATTTCTCCCTTGTGTTCTCCTGCTGCCAAAAAACTTTCAAAAGTTTTGTGCAGTTTCGCCATTCTTTTTCTTTTTAAGTACGACTTATTGGAACGATAAATATTGTTAAATCTTTAGAAAATGATGTGTGCCGTTGTGGCGCGGGCTGCCTTGATGAGGTCGGCCGGGGCGCAGCACACCTGGGTACCGATCCGCCCGCCGGAAACATAGACTTTCGGCTGGGCCAGCACGCTCTCATCAAACACGGTGGTGTACTGCTTTTTCATGCCCACCGGGCTGCAGCCGCCCCGGACATAGCCGGTCACCTTGTTGATATCGGCCACATGGATCATAGCCACGCTCTTTTCGCCCACGCTGCGGGCGGCGGCTTTCAGGTCCAGCTCCGCTGCCACCGGGATGACGAAGACGAAATAATTTCTGCTGGCTCCCTGGGTCACCAGTGTTTTATACACGCAGGCGGGGTCTTCCCCCATACTGGCGGCTACCGTCACGCCGTCCACCGCCACGCCCTCCTCGTGGGCGTATTCATGGGCGGTATAGGGCACCTTGGCCCGCTCCAGAATGCGCATGGCATTGGTCTTTGTTTCTTTTCCCATAGCTCTATCACTCCTATCGTGCTCCCATTCTACCACATTTGCGGAAAAATTTCAAAAAAGCCTTGACTTCACAAAACTGAAGTGGTATGCTATGCCCATGCTCAAGATACTTCACGAAACTGAAGTTCACGATACTGATTTGCAGCAAGGGAGCCGTTCTCCCTGCCGCTTTGGGAAAATGGTAAGGAGAAAGCGCTATGATCATTGTATTAAAACAGAATGCCCCCGACGTACAGGTGCATGAGTTCTGCCGCGAGCTGGAGGGCATGGGCCTGCAGATCAACGACTCCAAGGGCAGCGACACCCATATTCTCGGCCTCATCGGCGATACCAAGGCCATTGCAGAGAGCTGGGTACTGGCCAACCCCGTGGTGGAGACCTGCCGCCGCGTGTCGGAGCCCTACAAAAAAGCCAACCGCAAGTTCCACCCGGACGACAGCGTGATCGACGTGGACGGCGTCAAGATCGGCGGCGGCAACTTTGCCGTCATCGCAGGCCCCTGCAGCATTGAGAGCGAGGAGCAGATCACCTACTGCGCCCAGCGGGTCAAGGCCGCCGGTGCTTCCCTGCTGCGGGGCGGCGCGTTCAAGCCCCGCACCTCTCCCTACTCGTTCCAGGGAATGCGGAGCGAGGGCCTGGATCTGCTCAAGCTGGCCCGCCGGGCCACGGGCGCTCCCATCGTGACCGAGATCATGAACACCGAGCACCTGCCCCTGTTCGAGAATGTGGACCTCATCCAGGTGGGTGCCCGCAACATGCAGAATTTTGAGCTGCTCAAGGCCGTGGGCCGCCAGAAAAAGCCCGTCCTCCTCAAGCGGGGCCTGGCCAACACGCTGGAAGAGTTCGTCATGAGCGCCGAGTACATCATGGCCGAGGGCAACGAGAACGTCATCCTCTGCGAGCGCGGCATCCGCACTTTTGAGACCAGTATGCGGAACACCCTGGACCTGGCCGGTGTGGTGATGCTGCACAAGATGACCCACCTGCCCGTGGTGGTGGACCCCAGCCACGCCTGCGGCCACGCCTGGATGGTGCCGGAACTGGCAAAGGCTGCCGTAGCGGCCGGTGCCGACGGCCTGATGATCGAGGTGCACAACAACCCCGCCAAGGCCAAGTGCGACGGTGCCCAGAGCCTGACCCCCGACCAGTTCGACGAACTGATGCAGTTCATCGGCAAAGAAGTCGAGTTCTTCGGCAAAAAGCTGAACTGATCCGAAGCAGCATCTTACCGACTGGCTCAGCCAGCACAGCTGCGCTGCCCTAATTCGCTGTTTCCCAGCCATTCCCCGCACCTTAAAATTTTATCTTGATTTTACAGACAGAATCCGGTATAATAACTTTGTTATCTTACCGTGCCGGTGTGTCGGAATGGCAGACGAGGGGGACTCAAAATCCCTTGTGCGAATAACACGTGTGGGTTCGACCCCCACCACCGGCATAAAAAACAGCTTCAAGCTTAGGCTTGGAGCTGTTTTTTTATTTTGCCGGGGTGCGGGGCCAAACAGAGCCGGTGATTCACACCAGCTCAATAAACGCTTTCATCTGAGGGGTCAGCCATTTATCCCGGTGGTAAAACAACTGGCGGTGCATGGATATCTGGCACTCGGGGACGTTGAGGCGGGCCAGGCGGTGGGCTGCCAGCTCATTGCGGACGATGTATTCCGGCAGGAACGAGAGGCCCATCCCCCGCTCCACCATCTCGGCCAGCATGGCGGCGCTGCCCAGCTCAATGTAGGGCTTCAGAGCCAGGTGATGGGCGTCCATGCACTGATCCAGAGCGTCGCGGTAGCTCATTCCCCGCTCGGTGAGCAGAAACTCCTGCTTCGCAAGCTCCTCCAGCGTGACTACCTCCTGCCGGGCCAGCGGATGGTTTGGCGGAGCCACCATGCAGATGGGCTCCAGCTCGTTGAACGCCAGCACAAGATTGGGCTGCAAAATGGGCTGATCGAGGGTGTAAGCCAGATCGACCTCGTTGGAGCTCAGCCACTGGAGCATCTCGTCGGCTGTGGCGGTGCGGAGCACCAGCTCCACCTCCGGGCAGCGGGCGTGGTAATGGAGCAGCAGGTCGGGCAGAAAGGTGCTGCACACCGAGTCCGCCAGTGCGATGCGGAGGGTGCCCCGCACCTCCCGGGCGGGCTGCAAGGCCGCTTTGGCCTGCTGGGCTGTCGCCAGCAGGGTGCGGGCGTAATCCTGAAACGTGAGCCCCGCGTCGGTCAGGCGGACGGTCTTGCCCACCCGGTCAAACAGCGGGGTGCCCAGCTCGGCCTCCAGCTGGGCGATCTGAGAGGAGACAGCCGACTGGGAGTAGCCCAGCTCCCGCGCGGCGCGGGAAAAGCTGTGCAGCTCCGCAATGTGCAAAAAGGTGTTGATGGTTCGCAGCTCCATGAGCAGTTCCTCCGGTCAGCGGCGGGTGATATCCGTCACGGTCAGGGTCTCGCCGTCCACGGTGAAATGCACTTCCAGCCCGGCAAACTCCATGCCGTACACCCGGGCAGGGTCATGCTGGTAGGAGGGGCGGGGGTCATGGGCCAGCACGCCCCGCAGGCCCTCCTGCTCTGCCTCCGGGACCCGGGCCCAGAGGGCGGGGTCACACTCCACATTCAGGTGGTGCATCCGGGTCTGGGCCGTAAAGCCCGCCGAGGCATCCGGGTGGCAGTCGGCGTACGGGATATAGGGCTTGATGTCGTAGATGGGGGTGCCGTCCATGAGGTCGGCGCCCCGCACGATGAGGACCGGGCCCACCTCGGGCCGGATCTCGATCTTTTCCAGCTGGACGCTGGACAGGCCCAGCGGATTGGGCCGGAACGGCGAGCGGGTGGCAAACACGCCCATCCGGGTGTTGCCGCCCAGGCGGGGCGGGCGGACCGTGGGCGACCAGGTATCCCGCACGGCCCCGGAGAACTGCCACACCAGCCAGATGTGGCTGAAATCTTCCAGCCCGCGCACGGCGTCCGGGTTGCGGTACTCCGGGGTAAAAATGATCTCGCCCCGCAGGCTGTCCACCAGCCCGCTCTGGCGCGGGATGCCAAACTTGGTGGGGAACGCCGTGTGGATGTGGGCGATGACGTTCAGGGTCATTGCTTCTGTGGAAGCTTTTTCCATGATAATATCCTCCTGCCGTAGGCCGCAGGGCACTGCCGTGCCAGAACCCATCGGGCGAATTTTTGAAACAAAACCGACATGCCAAGGGCTCCCCTGGCAGAGGAGCTGGCATTGCGGAGCGATGACGGAGAGGTTTATAAACCTCTGCAGAAGCCGACCGCCCGGCCCTCGATCTGGATCTCCTCCAGCTGGGAGCCTGCATAGATCATGGGCGGGCAGACGGCGGCGTTATCGGCCAGGAGCATGACCGTGCTGCCCTGGCGGTGAAAATGTTTCAGGGTGGCTTCGTCCCCGATGCGGACCGCGGCGATCTCTCCCTGCTCCACCTCCGGCTGGCGGCGGATGCAGACGATGTCACCATCGCAGATGGTGGGAGCCATGCTGCTGCCGTGGCAGGTCAGGGCAAAATCCGCGTGCCACGCGGCGGGGACCCCGATATATCTCTCGATGTTCTGCTCCGCCGTGATGGGCGTGCCGCAGGCAATGGAGCCCACCAGCGGCACCCGCGCCATTTCCGGCAGGGGCTCAAACCCCGGAGGCGGGGCGGCGGCGGTCTCAATGCCCAGCAGCCAGGCCGGAGTGGTGTCCAGCGCGGCGGCCAGCTCTTCCAGCTTGGACTGGGGCAGGTCGTTGACCCCTTTTTCCAATTTGGTGATGGAGGATTTGGAGCGGTATCCCATCCGGTCGGCCAGCTCCTCCTGTGACAGGCCGAGAGCGGCCCGGCGCTCCCGGACGCGGCGTGCCAGTTCTGACATAAAAACTCCTCGCTTTCCCTTGCGTGTGCAGAAAAACTGCTCTCTGAAGATAGAATAGCAGAACATTTCCTAAAAATCAACCGTTTTTGCTCTATTTTTCCAAAAGAGTTGACATCAAATCAACTCCTCGCTATAATACAACCAAAGATTGTGCATCGCATCCAGAATTTGAAACTAAAAGGAGGCATTTTTTATGACAGATACCATGCTGCTCCTCTCCTGCATGAAGTGCAAACGCATCACACTGGGCTATGCAGCCGAGGTGCTGGGCATCAGCAGCTCCACCCTGCGTTATAAGATCAACAACGACCGGGATTTCAAAGTCAGTGAGGTGGACAAGCTCTGCCACCTGCTGGGGCTCAACCGGGACCAGCGCGACCTGTACTTTTTCCGGCATGTCAGCTGAGAGGAGGCATTTTCATGACACAGCAGCAGCGCCGCGCTACCCGCAACGCCCTGGCCCGCTACGGCCAGCGGGGATACCGCCAGACGTTCGAGGGCCGCGGCTGGAGCCTGGCCATTGAGCAGGCACTGAGTTATTATGACCAGACCGACCCCATCCGTGCCCGGCTGCTCCGGATGCGCTACTTTGAGCATCGGAGCATCGAGGATGTCATGGAGCAGCTCAACCTGAGTTACAGCACTTACCAGAAAGCTCACAGCGACCTGTTGAGCACCATTGCGGTCTACGCCGCCCACAATGGGCAGCTGTAGTGTAGCACAAAACCCCCGGACAGCCAATGGCTGCCGGGGGCTTTTTGATGCATCAGGTATTCTGGTTGGATTTCGGCTGCTCGCAGCCGTCGTGGTGGTGGCAGGAGGCACAGTTGCCGCCGCAGCCCTCCCCTTTCCAGCCGCCCTGCTTGGAGATCCAGACCACGACCAGCCCAAACAGGATGGCCAGGACCAGAACGGTGATAATTCCGCGAATCGTCATAAAAAAGACCTCTCTCTGGCGTGAAGTTGCGCTCGAGGATAGTATACACTATTTTGCCGTTTTGAGCAACTGTTCTCACAGCACTCCAAAACAAACCAGCCCCAGCACCGCCGCGATGCCGATGACCTTGGGGATGGCCATTTTCTTTTTGCGGAGGAGCCAGAAGCAGAGCAGGCCAATGCCAAGGCCCGCCCAGCTGATGCCCTCTGCAAAGTAGGTACTCCCGCTCAGGGTAATGAGGACCGCAAAGATCATGCCCACGCAGATGGGCTTGACCGCCCGCATGATATAAAGCATGACCTTGCTCTCCCGGAATTTCTGGAAGAAGAGGGCCGCCACAAGGGTCAGCGTCAGGGTGGGGGTCAGCACACCAATGACGGCTGCCGTACCGCCCAGCACTCCGGCGGTCTGGGTACCGGCAAAGGTGGCGCAGTTGACGCCCAGGGAACCGGGGGTCATCTCCGCAATGGCCACGATATTGGCCACATCGTCGGCTGTCATCCAGTTGTGAGAGAGCATTTCTTCCATGATCAGGGGGATCATCGAGGTGCCGCCAAAGCTGGTAAAACCAATTTTGGCAAAGGCGAGGAAGAGTTGGAACAATGTTTTAATCATGCTCTTTCACCCCCATCCAGACAAGGCCCAGCACGGCACCGCCGATCACCAGCATCAGATTACTGATGGACGTAAACAGGCAGATGCAGAGAGCAGCGAGGCAGAGCCCGATCGCAATTTTATCCTTGAGGGCCTCTTTGCTCAGGGAGATGGCCGCACTGCCGATGATGGGCACCACGGCGCACTGGACCCCCTTGAGGGCCGCAAAGACCCAGTAATTGTTCTTGATGAGGTCATAAATGGCGGTAACAACGGTCATCACGACGACAGCCGGCACGCACAGCCCCACCGCTGAGAGGATGCCGCCCAGCGGCCCGGCTAACTGGTAGCCGAACAGCAGCACGATGTTGGCCACCATGATACCCGGCAGGCTCTTGCCCACGGCGATGAGCTCCAGCAGGTCGCTCTGCTCCACCCAGTGGCGCTTGTCCACAAACTCCTGCTCCATCTGGGCAATGATGCTCCACCCGCTGCCAAAAGTAAAGGCACCGAGTTTGATGAACTCCCAGAACAGGAGCAGGGCCATTTTGATGCCCGTCGGGCGGGAAACGGTTTCGGTCGGTTGAGAGGGCTTTGTCTGCATCTGCTGCTCCTTTTGCATCCGGGGTGGTAAAATTTCTTTATCTATTATTATATAACACGTTTTCAGGGCCTTGACAAATGGCTATTTTTCATAGAAATACATTCCATCGTTTCCTGAAACGACGTTACGCGGCATGCTCCATCCAGTTGGCGCGCCAGGTGTACAAAACCATCAGAACAGCACCCAGCCCCCAGGAAACCGGATAGAGGACGAACACGCCCTCAATGCTGTGGAAGAACGGCAGAATAAACTGGATCCAGGCCACCCGGAACAGGCAGAGGGAGAGCAGCAACACCACCATGGGCGGCACGCTCTTGCCCGTGCCGCGCACGGCACCTGCCAGGCTATGCAGGATGGCCAGCAGGAAATAGAACGGGCAGAAATACTTCATGGCCGCCACGCCAAACTCCACCACGGTATCGTCCTGGGTGAACAGGTGCAGGATGGGGTAACGGAACACCAGCAGCAGGGCACCCGTAAAGAGGGTATAGCCCACGCTCATGGCCAGCGTGACCCACAGGCTCCGCTTGACACGGTCCAGCTTGCCCGCGCCAAAGTTCTGGCCCACAAAGGTAGTGGCCGCCATGCTGAAACTCATGACCGGCAGGATGTTGAAGCCGTCGATCTTCATGTACGCGGCAAAGCCTGCCATGGCGACAGCGCCGTAGCCGTTGACACTGGACTGCACCAGAACGTTGGAGAACGAGATGACCATGTTCTGGATGCCCGTGGGCAGGCCCACCCGGATGATGCGGGCGGACATTTTGGCATCGGGGCGGATCTTGCGCGGCGTGACCCGGTAGTCATCCTCCACCCGCATCAGGAAGCGGAGGGAGAGGATGCAGGACACCAGCTGGCTGATATCGGTGGCGATGGCCGCGCCCTCCACACCCATCCGCAGCCCGGCAATGAGAACGAGGTCGAGGATGATGTTGGTGATGGAGGCACAGCCCAGGTAGATGAGGGAACGCTGGGAGTTGCCCGCCGCGTTGAGGATGCCGGCCGCCATGTTATAAATGACGCTGAACAGCACGCCGCCAAAGTAGATCCGCATATAGGTCACGGCGTCTTCCAGCACCTCAGCCGGGGTGTTCATCCAGACCAGCAGGCTGCGGCAGACCAGGATACCGCCCACCGTCAGCACAACGCCCAGGATGGCTGCAATGGCCAGCGAGGTGTGCACGGCAATCTGGGCATCCTCCCGATCCTTGGCCCCCAGGTACTGGGCCACCACGACGCCGGCACCCACGGCCACGCCCTGGCTGAAGCCGATGAGCAGGAAGATGGGCGAGCCGCTGGAGCCAACGGCTGCCAGAGCGTTGCTGCCCAGGAAATTGCCCACGATGATGGAATCGGCCGTATTGTACAGCTGCTGGAGCAGGTTGCCCAAAATCAGCGGCACAGCGAACAACAGCAGGTTTTTAAAGATGCCGCCCTCGGTCATCAGCCGTGTCTTTTTGCGCGGCGCAGTGGTAGTTTGTGGCATGATGTTCTCCTTACCTTAAAATATAGACAGTATTTTTAACAATAACGCTTGCAGGAGAAATTGTCAAGAGACATCGGCTGCATTCTCGCAAAATAAAAAAGGGCCGGAATCTTTCCCGGCCCAAACAAAAAACCTGCCGGATGGTGCGGTTGCAAGCCACCATCCGGCAGGATCCTTACTTCTTCGGAGTCATAAGCCTCTTATCCTCGGTTTCCTCATTTTTCGGTCTGTACCGTACGTTTCATTGGAATGATCTCCTTTGGAAACGATGAAGAACTTGGAATTTTCAGGGGACACATTACTTAGTACATTGGATTGACCCTTTTCTCAACTGTTGGAGTGCGGAACACGAATCATGGAGATGAATTTCATATTACCACATTCTTTCGAGTTAGATTTGCCAAGGGTTCCACTACTTAGTACATTGGAGGTTCTCCTTTTCGATTATTCAAATACAGGTCTCCGTAAAGTTTTCATAAGAATCACTCTCCGGCGGATCTATTTGAATTGCCATGGGATTTTATACTCGACAGACTGTTCTGTTGTTCGCATTATTTGATGCTCAAGACCGGCTCTCGTTTTTGTGTTTTTATACGGGGGAAACATCCCGTTTGTGGTGAGCCTCTGTTTTGCTTCTCAGCGATCCCCGACAGTCTGTCCACACTGTGCGGGTTCCATATCAACCATCGGTCTTCGCTCCTTTCTGCTTCAAGTCAGCGGGGTTAGCTCTCGTTTGAGCTTCTGCTGTACTTCTCTGGTTTCTGGCTTTATTATACCCAAAGGTCAGCAGTTTGTCTATTCGCAGAGTGCACAATGATATCCACATTATTTTTCCATATTCAACAGATAAACTGTTTAGATTTTACAGGCAGTTTGATGTAATCCGTTTCATCCGTGTCCGGCAGAGCTTTTTCAGTCGAGCTTCTCCCCCCTTACAGCTTTCCACAAAACTTATTGTTTTCAAGGGGATCGTTTTCGGCAAAATAGGAGAACCCTTTCTCAGCCTCTTACACGACGCCTGAAATTGTGCTATGCCATCTCCCTGATGATCGTCGCCATCATGTGCCCGGTCATGAGCCTGGTGGCAACCGTCCTGTTTAAAGAGCCCAGCTTTGGCATGTGGGTGCACACCTGGGGCTGCAATATGCCCATGGCCCTGTGCTGGCAGATGCTCTACTGCGGCCCGCTCTCCCGGTTCATCTTCCGGCTGGTGTTCCGCCGCGGCAAGGCCGAGAACCCCGCCGCCTGAGCTTTTCACTCTACTAAATAAGTATCGCGGCCATACAGGGTGGACATCTCTGAAGAAAAATCAAGCCGCCTGAGCGCCGGATAAGTCATATAAATTTTATATATCTGATATACCAGCAATATATACTGTATGGATTTTTTCGACAATTTGCCTGGTCATCTCCCTTAAGCAGTTAAAATTTAGTTAAGATTTTGTGCACTTGTCACATGTTACAAGCTGCTTTCTTGTGCAAATCAGCAACAAATATTCATCCATTTCGGCACGGAATATAACAAAAAGTAGAAACTTTACAAGAGGGCTTATCAATCCGCGCCTTTCGTGCTATGATACCAGACGAAAAAAGCAGGCAAAGAGAATACAGCAAAGGAGGGCGTGCAGCGGAGTTTCCGGCCACCTCCTTTCTTTTTCTCGTAGAACAGTGCTTTTCTCAATTTCAAAATGTTACGGAAAGGAGATCGAGTGAAAACGGTATTGGATTCAATCTCTCAACCTCTGACCTCGACCCGGCGGAAGGAGGCAGCACGATGAACGCATTGACGGCAGCTCTGAAAGAAGAGCTGAACGTGGAAATGATCTCCATCGGCGGCCTGCAGATCCCGGAGTCGGTGGTAGTCAGCTGGGGCATCATGGCGTTCCTCGTCATCGGCTCCATTCTCCTCACCCGGAACCTCCGGGTAGACCACATCACCAAGCGGCAGGCCATTCTGGAGACCGTCGTGACGTTCATCAACGACTTCTTCGTGGGCTTGCTGGGTGAAAAAGGCAAGCGGTATGTGCCCTACCTCATCTCGGTAGCGCTCTACATCGCCTGCTCCAACCTCATTGGCGTGTTTGGCATCAAGCCCCCCACAAAGGACCTGAATGTCACCGCCGCCCTGGCCTTAATGAGCATCTGCCTCATCGAGTATGCCGGGATCCACGCGCGCGGCGGGGTCGGCTTCCTCAAGAGCCTGACGGCTCCTACCGCCATCATGACCCCCATGAACATTCTGGAGATCGCCATTCGGCCCACCAGCCTGTGTATGCGACTGTTCGGCAACGTGCTGGGCGCGTTCGTCATCATGGAGCTCATCAAGCAGGTGGTGCCTGTCTTTGTGCCGGCTGTGTTCAGCCTGTACTTTGACCTGTTCGACGGCCTGATCCAGACCTATGTGTTCGTCTTCCTGACTTCCCTGTTTATGAAAGAGAATATCGGAGACGAAGAATGATTTCACCCGAGAGCGCAGGGCCCACGCCCTGCCGGAAAATCGGGCCCGTTTCCTCCAGCAGGAACTGAACCATCCTGCCAAGGGCTCCCCTGTTAGGAAAGACTCCCCCGGCCGGGGGAGGTGGCACGAAAGTGCCGAAAGGGGGCGGCTGGACGCGAAGCGGACTGAGAGGTTTTACGCATTTACAAAGGAGATATTTATTATGAACGGATTGGTAGCTCTGGGCGCTGGCATTGCAGCGCTGACTGGTATTGGCGGCGGCATTGGCATCGGCATTGCAACCGGTAAGGCAACGGAGGCCATCTCCCGCCAGCCGGAGGCCTCTAATAAAATTCAGACCAACCTGCTGCTGGGCGCTGCTCTGGCAGAAGGTACTGCAATTTTCGGCTTCGTCGTTGCTCTGATCATCATCCTGTTCCTGGGTTGATCACGGAGGCATGACGAATGCTGACACTGAATCTGAACCTTTTGTATACAGTCGTCAACGTTCTGGTGCTGTTTTTGCTGCTCCGCAAGTTCCTGTACAAGCCTGTCATGAACATCATTGCGCAGCGCCAGAAGCAGGTAGACGACGCTCTGGCTGCCGCTGAGACCTCCAAAAAAGAGGCTGCGACAGCTCTGAACACCGCGCAGGACAAGCTGCGCAATGTGGACGCGGAGGCGGCTGCCCGCCGCACGGCCTATGAAGAGCAGGCCGAAAAAGAGAAGCAGCAGCTCCTGGCGGATGCCCAGAAACAGGCCGACGCCATTGTGGCCGAGGGCAAGCGGAACGCCGAGGCCGAGCGCCAGCACAAGCTGCGTGAGGCCGACGCCCAGACCACGGCTCTGGCCCGTGAGATGTGCGAGAAGCTGCTGGCCCGCAACCTGACCCAGCAGGACGACGCGCGGCTGCTGGACGATCTGTTACAGAAAGCAGGTGTGGACGATGGCAACTGAGTTCAGCCGTGAGTTCTTCTCCGCCAACCGGATCGTCAAGGCCGACCTGCGGGCTGCCCGCCAGCCCCGCGAGGACGACATCACCCGCATCAAAGCCGAGGTCAAAAAGCTCTATGACGCCACCGAGGTGCTGCTGAATATCACCGTGGACGAGAGCCTGCTCTCCGGCTATGTGCTGCAGATCGGCGACCGGGTGTTCGACAACTCCGGCCGCCACGCCCTCGACCAGATGATGGAGGGCAAGCCCTCGCTGGCTACCCTCAAGACCCGTGTTGAGGACTACAAGCCCGCTGCCACCAGTGCAGAGGGCGGCGTGGTCATCGCCTCCGCCGACGGCATCGTCCAGGTGGATGGCATGGACCGCGCGGTCTACGGCGAGATCGTCACCTTTGAGAACGGCGCCAAGGGCATGGTGGAGAGCGTGGACCCCGGCAAGCTGGGCGTCATGCTCTTCGACGGTGCGGAGAGCGTCGGCGTGGGCACCCTCGTCACCCGCAGCGGCAAGCGCGCGGGCATCCCGGTGGGCGACGCGTTTCTGGGCCGTGTCATCGACCCTCTGGGCGAGCCCATCGACGGCAAGGGCCCCATCGAATCCGTGGGCTACAACCCCATTGAGAAGCAGGCCCCCGGCATTCTGGAACGCCAGAGCGTGGATACCCCGCTCCACACCGGCATCCTGGCCATCGACTCCATGTTCCCCATCGGCCGCGGCCAGCGTGAGCTGATCATCGGCGACCGCCAGACCGGCAAGACTTCCATTGCCACCGATGCCATCCTGAACCAGAAAGACACCGGTGTGCTCTGCATTTACGTCGCCATCGGCCAGAAAGCTTCTTCCATTGCCCGCGTGGCAGGAGACCTGAAGAAGCACGGTGCCATGGATTACACCACCATCGTGGCGGCCACCGCTTCCGACAGCGCCCCGCTGCAGTACATTGCCCCCTATGCCGGCACGGCTCTGGCCGAGTATTTTATGGCACAGGGCAAGAGCGTCCTCATCGTTTACGATGACCTTTCCAAACACGCGGTGGCCTACCGTGCCATCTCCCTGCTGCTGCGGCGCTCCCCCGGCCGTGAGGCTTACCCCGGCGATGTCTTCTATCTGCACTCCCGTCTGCTGGAGCGCTCCTGCCGGATGCGGGATGACCTGGGCGGCGGTTCCATCACCGCCCTGCCCATCGTCGAGACCCAGGCAGGCGATGTCTCCGCTTACATTCCCACCAACGTCATCTCCATCACCGATGGCCAGATCTTCCTCGAGAGCGCCCTGTTCAACGCAGGCAACCGCCCGGCTGTCAATGTCGGCCTGTCCGTCTCCCGTGTGGGCGGCGCGGCACAGACCAAGGCCATGAAGAAAGCCAACGCCAACCTCCGCATCGAGCTGGCCCAGTACAAGGATATGGAGTCTTTCGCCCAGTTCAGCTCTGATCTGGACGCCGAGACCCGCCGCCAGCTGGAGCACGGCAAGGCCCTGATGGAAATGCTCAAGCAGCCGCTGTACCAGCCCAAGTCCGACGCCGAGCAGGTCGTCATCCTGACGCTGGCTTCCCACGGAATGCTGGATTCTCTCCCCACCACCGAACAGCGCGCCAAGACCACCGCTTTTGTGCGGCAGTTCCGCGCCGACGTCTCGGGCACCATGGACGCCATCACCGCCACGGGCAAGATCACCCCGGAGCAGGTAGATGCCATCCTGAACGCCTGGAACGCATTCGTGGGAGGCGACAGCCATGCCGTCCACTAAGCTGCTGAAAGAGCGCATCGAGAGCATCCAGGACACCATGAAGATCACCAACGCGATGTATCTCATCTCGTCCTCCAAGCTCCGCAAGGCGCGCAAGAATTACCAGAACGTGCTGCCCTACTTCACCCGGATGCGGGACACCATCTCCCGTGTGGTTCCCCACCTGCCGGAGGAGCCGGTACACCCGTTCTTCCATGTCCGCGATGTTCCTGCTCCCAAGCGCGCTTATGTTGTGCTGACGGCAGATAAAGGCATGGCGGGCGCATTCAATCAGAACACGCTCAAATTCCTCAAGGCGCAGGCAGGCGATGACCCCAACGCCAAGTTCTACGTCATCGGCCAGGTCGGTTATCGTGCCCTGCTGCACAAAGACCCCCGCCTTGTGGAAGAGTTCCAGTACAGTGCCACTGCCCCCTCTCTGCAGCGGGCCCGTGACATCACCGTGGATGCCATCGACGATTTCAAGGCAGGCAATCTGGATGAGATCTACCTGATCTACACCAAGATCCAGAATGCCCTGACCAGTGAGCCCGTCATGGTGCGGCTGCTGCCGCTGGATCGAGACCATCTTCAGCCCGCCCCCAAGGGTCTGGGCGACCCCAAAGGCGATGTGGAGATGTTTCCTGACGCCTGGACGGTGTTCGAGCAGACGGCCCCCATCTACATGCACGGCATGATCTTTGGTGCCATGACCGAGAGCTTCTGCGCCGAGCAGAGCGCCCGCATGACCGCCATGGATTCCGCCACCAAGAGCGCCACCGAGATGATCCACGACCTGCAATTGGAGTACAACCGCACCCGGCAGGGCTCCATCACCCAGGAGATCACCGAGATCATCGGCGGCGCGGCAGCAGTACAGAGTTCAGAATAACCTCTCCGTCATCGCTAACGCGATGCCGCCTCCCCTGGCAGGGGAGGTGTCGAGCGAATGCGAGACTGAGAAGTTTCACACAATGATTACAAGAGGCAAAACGTATGATACAGGGAACTATTATTCGCGTAGCGGGCCCTGTGGTGGACGTGCAGTTCACCGCGGGCAAGCTGCCTGCCCTGCAGGAAGCGCTCACCGTGTCCGCTGAGGGCACCGAGCGCACCATGGAAGTGGCGCAGCATGTCAATGAGACTACCGTGCGCTGCATCATGCTTTCTGCCAGCGAGGGTCTGGGCAAGGGCATGACCGTGAACGCAACGGGCCACGGCCTGACCGCCCCCGTGGGCGAGGCCACGCTGGGCCGCATGTTCGACCCCCTGGGCCGCCCCATCGACGGCAAGGGCCCGGTGGACGATGTGCCGCACTGGCCCATCCACCGCAAGGCCCCCAGCTTTGCTGAGCAGAAACCTGCAACTGAGATCCTGGAAACGGGCATCAAGGTCATCGACCTGCTGGCCCCCTATGCCAAGGGCGGCAAGATCGGCCTGTTTGGCGGTGCCGGTGTCGGCAAGACCGTCCTGATCCAGGAGCTGATCCACAACGTGGCCACCGAGCACGGCGGCTACTCCATCTTTACCGGCGTCGGCGAGCGCTCCCGTGAGGGCTGTGACCTCTGGGGCGAGATGAACGCCTCCGGTGTTCTGAACAAGACCGCGCTGGTCTTTGGTCAGATGAACGAGCCCCCAGGAGCCCGTATGCGCGTGGCCGAGACCGGCCTGACCATGGCGGAGTACTTCCGTGAAGAGACCCATAAAGACGTGCTGCTCTTCATTGATAACATCTTCCGTTTCGTGCAGGCAGGCTCCGAGGTCTCTGCTCTGATGGGCCGTATGCCCTCCGCCGTTGGCTACCAGCCCACGCTGGCCAATGAGCTGGGTGCCCTGCAGGAGCGCATCACCTCCACCCGCGACGGCTCCATCACCTCGGTGCAGGCCGTCTACGTCCCCGCCGACGACCTGACGGACCCGGCTCCCGCCACCACGTTCGCACATCTGGACGCCACCACCGTCCTGAGCCGTAAGATCGTGGAGCAGGGCATCTACCCCGCCGTGGATCCGCTGGCTTCCACCTCCCGTATTCTGGAAGCTGACATCGTGGGCGAGGAGCATTACCGCGTGGCCCGCAAGGTGCAGGCCACCCTGCAGCGCTATCAGGAGCTGCAGGACATCATCGCCATCCTGGGCATGGACGAGCTGGGCGAGGAAGACAAGCTCACCGTCACCCGTGCCCGCAAGCTGCAAAAATTCCTCTCCCAGCCGTTCTCGGTGGCTGAGAACTTCACCGGCCTGCCCGGCAAGTATGTCCCGCTGGCCGAGACCGTCAAGGGCTTTGCCGCCATCGTGGACGGCGAGTGCGACGACATCCCTGAGTGGGCATTCTTCAACGTGGGCACCCTCGACGATGCCAAGAAGAAGTATGCCGACAAGCTGGCTGAGGAAAAGGGCGGTGCCGTCTGATGGACAAGTTCATCCTGAACATCACGGCCTCCAGCGGCGAGTTCTATCAGGGCGACTGCGAGAGCCTGACCCTGCCCACCAGTGACGGCGTGTACGGCGTGCAGGCCGGGCACAACCCGGTGCTGGTGGCCCTCCACATGGGGCTGATGCACTTCACCGTCAACGGCGAGGAGCATGAGGTGCTGGTGGGCGACGGCATTGCCGAAGTGACTCCCACGTTCGTGCTGCTCCTGGTGGACAGCGCCGAGCGCCCCGAGGACATCGACCGCAACCGTGCCGAGGCGGCCCGCATCCGCGCCGCCGAGCGCCTGCAGCATAAGCAGAGCATGCACGAGTATTACCAGACCAAGATTGCCCTTGACCGCGCCATGCAGCGTTTGCAGACCGCGGCCAAATACAAACGCTGACGCTCCCTTCCCGTTTTATCCGGCAGCGTTTCCACATTTTCCAGACAAGAGGGCCTGCCCTTGCCGCACCTGCGGCGGGGCGGGCTCTTTTTTTGCGTCCCTCTCTTGACAGCGGTGCAGCAAAGTGATATGATTTTGATATCGAAAAGAAGCGCTTCCGACCCCATAAGGAGGGAACTGTTATGGAAGAGAAAATTTTGAACGCCCGCAAAAACGGCATGGCGGCACTGCTGCTCACCCTGCTGGGCTATGTGGCATCCATTGCCCTGTTCGTTTCCAGCGTCCTGCTGCTGGAGGACGACCGGCTGCTTCTGGGCATCCCGCTGCTGATTTTGTCCATTGCCTATTGGATCGCAGGCATTTTTCTGTTCTGCGGCCTGAAGGTACTCAAGCCCCAGGAGGCGCTGGTACTTACCCTCTTTGGCGATTATGTGGGCACCCTGAAGGGCCAGGGCTTTTACTGGGTAAACCCTTTCTGCGCCGCCGTCAACCCTGCCGCAGGCACCCGGCTGAGCCAGAGCGGGGACGTGACCAGCAAGGAGAGCGGCGCAGCCGCCCTGCTGAGCGTCAGCGGCCAGAACAGCCAGCTCGCCTCAAGCAGCGTAAGCAAAAAGATCTCCCTGAAGATGATGACCCTGAACAACTCCCGGCAGAAGATCAACGACTGTCTGGGCAACCCGGTGGAGATCGGCA
>OOAZ01000813.1_pt1 | contig 25002 bp, 13 predicted proteins | sample 1671221 | NCBI WGS metagenome assembly OOAZ01 (sample SAMN06348134, study PRJEB24527) | human gut metagenome | biome: human gut; feature: ankylosing spondylitis patient; material: feces | host: Homo sapiens | place: China | collected 2015-10
GACGGGAAACCGGCGGTACGGCAAAGACGATCTGCTTCACCCACCGGATGAAGAAGGAACTGCGGGAAATCCCGGTTGGAGAGATCGTCCTGCCGGATTACTTGAAACCAAAAACAAAATAGATACCTGTTGATGCGCTCACTTTGAAGTGGGCGTTTTTCTTTACCCATTTTTAGGAGGAATGCTTATGTGGAACCTGATCTTACATTTCCTTACCTTTGCCGGAGGGATAGTTTCCGGCGTTATGCTGATGTGTCTTATGCAAACCGGAAAACTTGCGGATAAAGAATTTGAAACTATGAAGGAGGAATAAAAATTGAAAAAATCTTTCAAGAAAATTGTAAGTGCTGTACTTGCAGCGAGTATGACTCTTACAAGCGTAATGGTTGTCAATGTTGCACCTGTTACGGCAGCTGAGGCTTTTTCAGGTAAGGCTACTATCAATGCTGAAACAGTTAAAACGCTTTTCGCATCAGGCTTAACTGATGGTAATGAACTTGGTTCAGGCGTTTCTATTGTTAATGGCGGTTCAGCTTTCACTTACAAGGCTAACAACTTAAAGTTTACTGATGGTTCAGCTTACTCAACTGAATTCCAGATTGGTAACGGTAACGAAAAGTTAAGCCAGACACTTAAGGCTGGCGATGACCTTGGTGGCGTTGTTGAAAAGGGTCTCAAGATTGAAGCTGCTAAGGCAGGTACAATTAAAATTTATGCAGGTTTAGGTTCTTCTGGCGTTATGGAAGCTCCTATGTGCCTCGTTGATGCAGCAACAAGCAAGGTTGTTGATGCACAGTCACTTATTAACACAGGTGATGCTAAGTCAAAGGTTTATAACACTCCTACATTTACAGTTCCTGCAGCAGGTACTTACTACCTCGTTCAGAACGGTAAGGTTTCAAGTATAAACCTTGCAGTAGTAGAACTTGACTTAAACGGTGGTTCTGCTCAAACTACAGAAACTACTACAGTAGCTCCAACTACTACTGAAACAACTACAGAAACTACAACTGTAGCTCCAACTACTACAACAGAAACTACTACTGAAGTTTCTACAGAAGCTGTAACAGCTAAGGTTGTTGTAGATAAGGCAACAGTTAAGGTTGGCGAAACAGTAAACGCTAACGTAGCTCTTGTTGGTAACAAGGGTTTCAATAACTACACAGCTTTCGTAGAATTCGACCCAACAATTGTTGAACCAGTTGATGCAATTGAAGGTACAATCACTAAGGAAGTTGCAGGTGTTACATATACAGCATCTGATGCAGCTGCTCTTAAGGGTCAGTTCGCAAACGTTCCAGCTACAGGTAACACAGACTTTACTGGTGCTGACGGTGTTAAGACACAGGCTCAGTTAGGTAAGGTTAAGTATGCTTATGTTGTTCCAGCACAGCTTGTAAATGGTACAGCATTACAGGAATTTAACACAGACGGTAACCTCTTTGGTATTTCATTCAAGGCTCTCAAGGCTGGCGATGCTAACATCAAGGTTACATTCGTAGGTAACCAGCTCTCAACAGTATCTAGCGATGCAACTATTGCAAAGACAGCTACTGTAGAAACAGTTGACGCTGCAGTTAAGGTTGAAGAAGGTTCAACTCCAACTCCAGTAGACGGTTTCAAGGGTCAGGCTACTATTGATTCTAACGCTATTAACGCTTCTGGCGTAACATCTCTTAAGAATGGCGACTCACTTCTTGATGATGGTGGTAAGAACTACGTTCAGATTAAGTTAGCAGCAGGTGCTTCTGCATTCACATTCAAGCCAAATGTTACTAACTTTACTGATGGTCAGTCATTTGACGCAGAATTTAAGAAGTTCCAGGTTGGTAAGGGTAACGAACTTATCCCTGCAGACCTTACAGTTGGTTCTGATGTAACAGCTGACGTAGAAAAGGGTATCTCTATGAAGTTAGGTGGCAGTGGTACAGTTACAATCCACGCTGGTTTAGGTTCTTCAGATGCAATGTCAGTTCCTGTTTACCTCATCAACACAACTACTAAGAAGGTTGTTTCTATCTCTAACATTGACAGAGATGCAACAACAGCAAACTTATTCTCAGTTTGTACACTTAGCGTTCCTGAAGCTGGTGAATACGTTGTAGTTCAGCCAGGTAAGGGTTCTAGCTTAAATATTTGTACTATCGGCCTTAACATCGCAGGTGGTTCAGGTTCTGATGATACAACAACTACTACAGAAGTAACAACTACTACTGAAACTACTACAGAAACAACAACTACAACTGAAACTACTGAAACAACTACTTTAGGTGCTGACGGTGGTCTTGGTTTCCTTGCTGATAAGACAGTTAAGGCTGGTGACACAGAAGTTACTCTTGACTTTGGTGCTAAGAGCATCAACACAGCTATGAGTGCTTTCACTGGTTTCATCGTTTACGATGCAAGCAAGGTAGAAATGGTTTCTGCTGAAGGTAATAACACTGGTATCGTTAATATGATTAACGAACAGATTGCATATGCTCCAAGTGCTTCTAACCCAGATTATCCTGGTGCTAACGGCACATTAACTACAGCTCAGCTTGGTAAGATGAAGGTTGCTTACATCTACAGCGATGGTTCAGCAATTTCTTCAATCGGTACTCCTGATGCTACACTTGCAAGCGTTAAGTTCACTCTTAAGAATGTAAACGCTGGCGATGTAATTCCTGTTCAGTTCGTTTCAACTGAATCAGATGGTAGCGTTGCTTACACAGTTGATGGTAAGCTTGCTACAGTTGGCTTAAATGCTAACATTATTGTAGCTGGTGGTTCTACAGAATCTACAACAGAAACTACAACAGTTTCTACATCTGAATCTACTTCAGAAACAACTACAATTTCAACTTCTGAATCTACAACAGAAACAACTACAGTTTCTACAACAGAAACAACTACAGCAGCTCCAGTAGTTCCTACTACAGAAACTACAACTGCTCCAACAACAACTACTACAACTGAAGCTAGCTCTGAAACTACTACTAAGAGAACATCTGGTGGTGGCGGCGGTGGCGGCGGTGGCGCTTCTGTAAAGAAGACAACTGCAGCTACTACTGAAGTAACAGAAGAAACAACAGAAGCTACTACTAACCAGATTGTTATTAGTGACAACGGTGAAGTTAAGATTGTAACTCCAGACGGTACAGAAGTTAAGGTTAACGTACCTAAGGATGTTGTAAATAGTGATGTAGACTTCTCAGACTTAGGCAACTATGGCTGGGCTAAGGATTACATCAACAAGTTAGCTGAACTTGGTATTGTAACTGGTACTGAAGACGGTATTTACTCTCCAGAACTTGGTTGCAAGAGAGGCGACTTCGCTATCCTTATTAACAGAACTCTTGGTTTACAGGTAACTCCAACTAAGAACTTCAGCGATAACGAAGAAGGTAAGTACTACTATAACGATGTAAGAATGGGCTACACAGCTGGTATCTTAAGTGGTTATGGTGATAACACTTACAAGCCTGAAAAGTATTGTAACAGAGATGAAATGTTCGTTCTCGTAGCTAAGACTCTTGAATACTTAGGCGTAGACGTAACAAGCACTCCAACTTCTGTAAACAACAAGTACAATGACGTTGCAGATGTAGCTTGGTGGTCAGCTCCTTACCTTGCATTCCTTACTCAGGAAGGTATCGTAACTGGTAGCTCAAACGGTAATGTTGAACCTAAGAAGAACATTAATAGAGCTGAAATGGCTGTTATGATGTACAAGGATTACGAATTCGTTAAGGATTATGTTGATGGCCTTGTAAAGGATGCAGCTACTACAACTACTGAAGAAACAACTGAAGAAACTACAGTAGATGAATCAGCTTCTACAACTGCAGAAACTACTACTGAAACTACTACAGTTGCAGAGTAATTGATGTATATACAAAAAAGGCGTTGACTTTTGTCAACGTCTTTTTTTGTGCTTATAAGATTGATAGTACATAAAAGAGTAGAAAAGAAAAAATCTGTGGTTTACATATATTTTATAAAAATAATAATTATTAAATAACTGCTGAAAATGGCATTTTTATTATAATATTTCACAAAAGACACCTTAATAATTTGTTAAGAAATTGGAAGGGTTGTATAAAATTTTATGATTGTCTAAAATCTACAATAAATTATTGATTTTAAAATTGGTTATGGTATAATATTACTAGATGGTGTAATTTAGGTGAGGAAAGACTATTTATAATTACACAATTCTGTGTTGAAAGGCACAAATAAAAAGGAGGTTTTTAAATGAAAAAACACACGAAAGTTGTTTTGAGCAGAATTGTTGCCTCAGCTTTAGTAGTTGGTGCAATGTTTTCTAATGTAATTGCTGACCCAGCATTAGATACTGCTCCTGCAGCAGTTGAAGAAGTTGCTGACTCCGTTGTTACTCCAGGTGGTGTATCTGTTGGTAATGGCGACGAAGCTACAGAAGAAACTACTGTAGTGGAAGATGTAACAGAGGAAACTACTGTTGACACAGCAGTAAATGCTCCAGAAACTGCTGAAGTCGGTGTAGATTATACATTTGACTTCAGAGATGGTAGTATTGTTCCTGCTGACACATCTTACAATGGTAATGCAGAGATAAAGTATGGTATCTTGGACATTCAGCCAGGTACTCAGAATGGTTTTGGATATAATGGTGCAGACCATGGTTCAATTTTCAAGGCAGGCAACACAATAGCTATTGAAGTTGCAGGCCCTGTTACATTGTCTATTGGTGGTTGCCAGTATTCAAAGGGTGATATTACAGTTACAAACGGTGACGGTACATACAGCGAAACAAGAGCTGCTGCTACTGCTAACTGTTTAGGACATGGTGATGATAGCACAATTGATTTTGCTTATACAGGTGGTGCATCTGTACTTACAATCAATTTCTCAGCTACTACTTATGTTCCTGTAATCAATGTTTTTGCTTCTCAGGACGGGTCAGAAGTTACAACTCCTGAAGTAAGCAGAATTTATAACTTTGATTTTACAAAGGATACAATGACAGCAGCCGGTACATACGGCTTTATGACTATTAATGAAGACTCACTTGCTGCTAACTTCAATGGTGCACAGCACGGTGTTGAATTTAAAGATGGTAATACTTTCACTTTCCCTGTAAGTGGTAATACAATCTTTAAGTTCGGTGGTTGCCAGTATTCAGCCGGTTCATTTACAGCAACAGCATCTGATGCAAATGGCAAGTTTGTTGAAAACCCAGTTAAGGGTCAGACTTCAGCTTGTTATCATCAGGACGGCACAACAGCTGACATTACATATGTTGGTGGTGCTGGTACAGTAACTATTGCAGTTACTGGTGGCAAGATGTATGTTCCTAATATTACAGTTGTTCCTGCTCGTTACGACATTGATGTTGTTCCTTACGAACAGAAGACAGCAACAGTAAATGTAAACGGAACTACTCTTACAGTTGTTACAGGTGCTACAATTACAGACAACGCTACAGTTACAGTAAGTAACGGCGAAGTTGTAAATGCTGGTGCTGAAAGTGCAAAGGTAAAGATTTCTTTAGGTAAGCAGACACTTAGTGATGCTATGCTTACAGAAGCTACTGGTTGTTCAGCAAAGGTTGTTGACGGTAGCATTGTTCTTACATTTGATAAGCCAGAGGCTAAGCCTTATACTTATACAATCAATGTAGCAGATACAGATGCAACAGTTGACCCACAGCCAGGTGATATGTTCAACTATCAGTTTACTGATAAGAATGTACTTCCTCAGGATACATCAGTTAAGTATTCTACATTCTCAACTGATGACGGTATTGTAACAGTTACTTCTCCTACAGAAACATTTGCTTTCCATGATGGTTCTCATGGTGCTAACCTTGGTGTAGGCGATAGTATTTCATTTAAGGTAGCTGGTAATGCAATTATTACTTTCGCTACTTGCCAGTATTCACAGGCAGATGCAGTAATGAACTTTACTGATGCAGAAGGCAACAGCTTAGGTTCTTGCTCATTTACTAACAATGGTGCCGGTGCTTGTGGTTCACAGACATTCTCTTACAAGGGTAATGCCGGTGTAATTACAGCTACACTTGCTGGTACAGCAGGTTTAAGCTACTTACATGGCTTAACAATTCAGAACGAAAAGCAGGCTGAAGATTCAAACGGCAAGATTGACGTTTGGGATTTCGGTGGTGCTGAACTTGATTCAAATATTTATAACAACAGATTAACTGCTGATATTATTAATGGTTTCTATGGTTCTTCTATTGCTGCTGGTTCAAGTGGTAATGTTGCTCCATCTAGCTTTAGTGCAGGTAACTTAAGCTGGGTTGGTGGTATCAACGATAGAATCAGAACTTCTAACGAAGCTATTACAAGATACGATACTCAGGTAGGTACTTCTACATTAGAGGGTGCAACTGGTAGATTATACATCAACAAGGCTGATGATTCTTCAAGATGCTTCTCTATTGCTTTAAAGGCTGACGATATTGTAACTGTATATGCAAACTCTCAGGCAGGTGGCTCTCTTACTTTCGAAAGAGCTGATGACCCAACTGCTCAGTCTGTAACAGTTGATAATCCATCTACTGGTGTTACTGCTACTTTCGTTGCAGAACAGGATGGTACATACAAGATTTACGGCAAGACTGGTAAGCCAAGTTATTACAGAATTGTAAGACAGGATGCTAAGTATTGTGACACAACAATTAATGTAGCAACTCCAGCCGGTTTCCCAACTGATGCTTCTCTTGTATTAACTAACACAACAACAGGTAAGAATTTTGATGTAGCTGTAACAGGTGCTACTGTATCAGCTAAACTTCCTACAGGTTACACTTATTCATTAAGCCTTAAGGGTGCTGATGAATATGTTGTAGCAACTCCAGCTACTATTACAGTTGCTGACGGCGAAGAAACTAAGACTGAAAATGTAACAATCAATGCTGTTGACCTTGTAACAGTAACAGGTTCTGTTACAGGTCTTGATGCAGCTAACATTGCAAAACTTGCAATCGTTGCAACAGTTCCGGAAGGTAAGATTTATCAGCCTAAGTTCGCTATTAACGCAGAAGCTGGTACTTACACAGTTAAGCTTGAAAAGGGCGTAAGCTATGCTTTAACAGCTAACGGTGTAAACGATTACTCAATCGGCATGAACACAATTTCAGCAGATGCTGATTCTACAAAGGATGTAGCATTTGCTCAGAAGACTCTTAACCCAGTAAAGATTAATCTTGTTGGCGAAGGTGCTTCTATCTCTAATATTGATGAATTAAAGGCTAACACTAAGGTTACATTTACTAACCTTAATGAAGAAGGCTATGTATATACATTTGGCTTAAATGATGAAATGTCATTAAGAGCCGGTACATATACTGTAGCATTATCAGGCTATAACAAGTATCCAGTTGCTCCTGGTCTTATCTCTAACTTAACAGTTACTGACGGTGCAGAAGCTACAAAGGATATTACTCTTAACAATGCAAATAAGTGGAGCTTCGGTTCTGCTTCAAATGATACTCTTACAAATGAATCAGCTTACAACGGTCTTGTATTTACAGGTTCTGTTAAGACTGAATCAGGTAAGGCTCATCTTGTTGCTCCAGCTGGAACAACAATCGAAGTACCTGTTAAGGCAGGTCAGAATGTAAACGTAGGTTACTACTATCAGGCAGACTTTACTGTAAATGGTCAGACAGTTACTTCTAACTCTGGTTCAACAAGCAAGTTTGAATCTAGTGACTTTACAGCTAATGCTGACGGTACATTAACTATTACAGTTAATACTTTAACTTACTTTACTGGTATTACAGTAGGTACAAAGGTTCCTTATGCTGAAAACATTTATGTTGGTGCTGATAAGGAATACAAGACAATTAATGATGCTCTTGCAGCTGTTCGTTTAATGGATAGACCAAATAGCGAAAGAGTAACAATCAATGTTGACCCTGGCGATTATCAGGAAATGCTTGTAATTGATGTTGATAATGTAACATTAAAGAATACAGCAGCTAACCCTGATACTGCTCTTATTAACAAGGGTGTAAACATTACTGAAAACGGTGTAAGAGTAACATCTTACTATATCCATGGTTATAATTACTTCTCAATGACTGACGATTGTAAGTATGATGAAGAAGTATTAAAGACAAACAAAGAAAATGGTTACATTTCATTTGAAAACCCAGGTTCTGGTACTACAAAGAACTCTTACTGGAATGCAACAGTTACTGTAAGAGGTACAGGTTTCGAAGCTGATGGTATTATCTTCGAAAATTCTGCTAACCAGTACATTTCAACTAAGGAAGCTAACGACGTTGTTCAGGAATGGACAGTTGGTGGTAAGGGTACTAGACCTACAACTGCCGGCGATACTTCTGTTCAGAACAAGTCATTTGTTGAAAGAGCTGCTGCTATTGCTATTCTTGGTGATAAGGCATACTTCAACAACTGTAAGTTCGTAGGTAGACAGGATACACTTTACGGTGCATCTAATATTAGAGCTGCATTTAACAAGTGTACTGCTATGGGTGGTACTGACTTTATCTTCGGTGGTATGGTTGCAACATTCTACAAATCTGACATTATGATGAACACTTCTGAAGATAAAAATGATGTATCTTATCTTACTGCTGCTCAGCAGGCATCTGGTAGAGGTTACTTAATGTATGATTGTAACGTAGTTTCTACTACTCCTGGTGTTGATACAGCATCTGAATACGTAAGTAAGCCTGGTTATTTCGGTAGACCATGGCAGGCAACTACTTCTGAAGTTGCATTTGTAAACACTACAGTAGGTGTAGCTAGTGATGGCACATCTCTTGTTACTCCAGTTGGTTGGTCAGCTTCTTTAGGTGGCGAGGCTAACTGCTATGAATACAATACTAAGGAATTAGCAGGCGTTGATAACTCTGCAAGCAGAGTTGCTTGGTCAACTGTATTAACAGAACCTAAGCTTGCTGACGGTACTGAACTTGTACCATATACTTATACTCAGGGTACTGACGGTTGGAACCCAATTCAGATTGATGCTGGTAAGGCTTGGGGTGACGTTGACGGCAACGGTACAGTTGATGCTAACGATGCTGCTTTAACTTTACAGTATACATTAAGACCTGAACAGGTTACTGGCTTTGATTCAACAGTAGCTAATGTAAGTGACGGTACAGTAGACGGCGTAATTAATGCTTACGATGCAGCATTAATTCTCCAGAAATCTCTTGACAATAGCTTTAAGTTCCCATTCGAAAAGGGTGGCAGTGGTAGTGATGATACAACAGAAGCTACTACTGAAACAGCAACAGAAGTTACAACTGATGGTACAACAGAAACTACTACTAATGCTGAACCATCCGGTAACGAACCTAAGGTTTACGTAGTAGGTGATTCAACAGCTTGCCACTATGGTGATACTGATGATGTAAACTTCTACTATAAGAGAGTAGGTTTTGGTGATAAGCTCCAGAACTTCTTATCAGGTGTTAATGTTGTAAACCTTGCTCTTTCAGGCAGAAGTTCAAAGAGCTTTGCAACAGGTATTAACGAAAATGGTGCTGTTGATGATTCAGCAGTAGCAAACTATACTCAGCTTAAAGAAAACATTAAGGCTGGGGATACACTTATTATTGCTTGGGGTCATAATGATGAAAAGACTGATTCTTACAGATTTACAGACCCTAATGGTGATAAGGACACAACAGGTTCTTTCAAGAACTCACTTTACGAAAACTATATTAAGCTTGCTCAGGATAAGGGTGCAACTCCTATCCTTTGCACTCCAATCGTAAGAAGAACTGCTTCAGGTGCTTGGGGTAACAATGATATTCATATTGCCAACAATGGTGACTATGCTCAGGCTGTTAGAGATTTAGGTACAGAACTTGGTATTACAGTTATTGATTCACTTAATAATACTAAGAGCCTTTACGACACAGTAGGTGTAGGTACAGCTCCTAAGGATGCTGAAAACGGTGATAGCGAAACAGTAGCTCCAACAGGTTCAGCAGCATTCCATGCAACTGACCAGGGTCTTGTTGTAGACAATACTCACCTTAACGAATACGGTGCATCAATGGTAGCTTATATGATGGCTAAGGACATCAAGGCTTCTAGTATTTCTCTTGCATCAAAGGTAGGAGATATTACAGAACCTAGTGCATCTATGCTTACAAGAAATGCAGGTTGGGCTAAGTTCAACGAAGGTGTTTGGAACAGACCGGTACCAGCAATTTGGAAACTTTCTTCTCCATGGGAAGCTATGGCATTTGGTTCAGGCGTAAGTGGTATTACAGAAGATAGTCATCCAAATCACGATGCAATTCAGAAAGATGCAACTACATTTGAAATCGTTGTTAGAAATAACAAGGGTAAGATTGCAGGTAGCGAAGATGGTATGATGATGGCATTCCAGGAAATTGGTCCAAATGATGACTTCACATTAACAGCTACAGCAACAGTAGGCGAAGGCTTCAAGGTAGGAAACCAGATTGGTTTCGGTCTTATCTGTAGAGATAATATGTTCATTGCAGATAACTACAAGACAAAGGCTGACTATGTAACAGCTGGTTACACTCAGCAGTCTGTAAGTAGTGTTTCAACTCCAGTTGCTCCATTTGCAAGATTAAATGGTGCTCTTGATAAGGCAAACGTTCTTGAAACTGCTCCAGCAGCAGGCGACAGCATTGAACTTAAACTTACAAGAAAAGACGGTGTTTACACAGCACAGTATGGTAACAACACTCCTGTAACATACACTGATGTAAACCTTGCAGCATTAAATGCTGGTCATGACTATGTAGGTATGTTCGTTTCAAGAAATGCTGATATTACATTTAGCAATGTTTCATTAACAGTAGATGCTAAGTAATTGACATATTAAATATGTGGAAAAGTGGTCAAAGGAAAATTTGGCCACTTTTTTGTATTTTCAAGAAAAGTTTATAATAAAAAACTAACTTTATATAGAAGAAACTAGTATTATTTAAAAATTCGTTGGTGGCAACATTGATTATAGGGGTTATGTTGCCGGTGTGCATAAATGTTAGTTTGTGTATATTGAAAATTGAAATTGTGAATAAGTCAAAATAAAGAAGGTTGTGGATAAGTTCAATTATTTTCTTATGTGTATAAATAGGTAAATGTTACAATACCGAAAATAGTTTTGTAATATTTAAAGCAAAGATAATGGCAAATGAGAGAAAAAAATCAATTAAAAAATGGAAAACTGTCCGTAATGTTACACCAATGTGGTTCAAAAATTACGATTGTGACACTAATGTTACAGCTATTTTACACTTACCCAAAACCCCTTGATTTTTGATTTTTATAGTGTTATATTATGTTCAAGCAAAACGACAGCAGTAACTACAAGGTATGTTACAGTAATATTACAAATTACCTTTTTAGTTGACTAGTTGTAGGTGTAATGCTATAATACTTTTGTAAAAGAGGTAAATATGCTAGCCTCTACACATTTATTTTCATAAGGAGGAAACAAGGAAATGAAAAAGAAAATTGCTCTTTTATTAGCAGCTGCTATGACTGTTAGTATGCTTCCAATGTCAGCAATGGCTGGTTCTACTAATACAATTAGCGTTACAGCTAATGTTAAGACTAATGAAGCAGTTAAGGTTAACGGTGCGTTTACTCAGTTACAGATTAAGCCACTTGATACAATCGCTTCTAACTCATCTATCGTTCTCGACCTCGAAAACGGTGAATACAACGAAGAATACTTCACAGAATGTGCATACAAGGCTCACGATGGTGAATCTTATGACACAGTTTACAACTACAATGTTAACGATCCAGAAGCTGGTCTTAAGGCATATGTAGGTGCAAAGAACGAAAGAGAATTACCATACAAGCTTAAGTACATCAACAAGACTTCTATGGAAGTTCAGTTATACCCAATCGACGCTAAGTGGGTAAACCAGAACAACTCTGGTGGTGCTAACGAAGCTACAAAGGGTACTCCTGTATACCAGATTTCATTACCAGTTGACGCAACTGATGACGAAGGTGACATCAAGGTTACTGTAGACGCTAACTCAACTACAGTTACTGGTGGTGGTTCTTACACTATCGCTAAGGTTACTTCTGGTTCAGGTTCTACTACTTCTTCTGTAGTATCTTCTGACGTTAAGACTCACAGTGGTAACATCAACGTTCCACAGATTACAGTTAAGGAAGACGTTTCTGGTACTTTCACAACTGAAGGTGGTACAGTTAAGGTTAAGGCTAACGGCCCTTACAAGTTCAAGGCTGGTACTGTAACATTAAAGAGTGGTGTTAATGCTGCTGTTCCTTACACTTACAAGGACAAAGATGGTAAGGAAATAACTCAGACTTCTATTTTAGCTAGCCAGACTATCGCTGACGGTGCTAACGAAGTAGTATTCACACTTACTAAGGCTGATATTGCAAACATTGACAAGGATAAGTTATCTTCATTAACTATCGACGGTCTTGTAATGGTTCCTAACAACGACGAAAAGAACTACGGTGATGTATATGTAACAGTTTCTGGTACAGATATCACTAGCCAGCAGTTAAAGGTTGGTACAAGAGCTGACTACGGTTTCAACTTAACAGCTATGACTGAAGCTCCTACAATCTTCGCTGGTAGATCTCCATTAAGAGATGACGATCTTGATGATGACGATTTCAAGACAGCTAAGTTCAGATTTGAAGAAACTACTCCAGGTGCTTGGTTAACTTCAAGAAAGCTTGAATTCACTGTTCCTGATGGCGTTAAGATTATCGGTATGGACGTTGATAAGGTTGACAAGTTAAATCAGTCTAACTTCGAAGCTGGTGCTTGCCTCTCTAACGACGGTCAGACTTTAAGAATCGAAAAGGATTCTGACGTATTCAACGGTTTCTCAAGAAACGATGCTGCATACGTAGATATGTACCTTTACCTTTCTACAGATGCTGCTTTCACTGGTGATGTAACAGTTGCTGTTTCTGGTGCTGGTGTTGAAGCTGATACTATCACTCCTGTAACAGTTGCTAAGGTTGTAACTCCAATCACTGTTGAAGCTACTGAAACTAAGGCTGCTATGGGTTACCAGAACATTGATACTTCTGATATCACTATTACTGAAAATGCTGCAGGTGCATTACTTGATGGCAACACAGTTAAGTTAGCTATTGATTCATTATACGGTTCTAAGGAATTAGGTTTCGCTGATGCTGATAACCTTACTTTAACTACTGATGGTAACTTAGAAGCAAAGAACTTCAAGGTATCTGACGGCGAAATGAGCTTCAAGGTAGATACTGCTTCTTACAGCACTCCATCTACAGTTAAGATTACAGGTGTTCAGGTTGGTACAACTCGTTCAGTACCTTACGGTGCATACGACTTAAAGGTATACGGCGACGCTGTAGTAAACAACTACGATGATGATGTTGATACTTACTCTAGCACAATTTGCTCAGGTAGCGTAAGTGATCCTGATACAACAGCTGCTGCTATCAACAAGGATATCAACGATTCTGCAACTCGTAAGCTTGATATGTTCGATGTAAACGAAGGCTTCAAGTTTGCTGGTTACTTAAATGTTGATGGTTCTTCTTCTGACTCTGTATTAACTAAGAAGGTAGAAGTTACTATCGGTGAAAAGTCTGTAACTATGGACGGCGAAAAGGTTGATACTGATGTAGCTGCTTACATCCAGACTTCAAGCAACTCTACAATGGTTCCATTAAGAGTTGTAGCTCTCGCTCTTGGTGTTGACTCTGCTAACGCAGCTAACCCAGACGAAACTAACGCTGTAAACTGGGATGCTAACTCTAAGACTGCAACTATCGTTTACGGTCAGGGTTCTACTAAGACTGTAATCCAGTTCCAGGCTGGTTCTAACAACATGAATGTTAACGGTTCTACTATCGCTATGGCTAACGGCGTAACTGCTGAAATCACTGACGGTAGAATGTTCGTTCCTTTCAGAGCTTTAGGTCAGGCATTCGGCGTATCTGTATCTTGGGATGCTGATACAAAGACAGCTATCTACAACGCTTAATTTATAAAATATAATTTCGATTATATATAAATTTCAAATTGGAGAATCCTTCGGGGTTCTCCTTTTTGGTACTGCTAAAGACTGACATAGTTCGACAAGAAGTGTGCATAATTCTTGTCGGGTCATTGTCGGTCTTTTTGTATTTATGGCTTTCCCAGTTATTGGTCAGACTTTTACACATAAAAACAGCAAAATTAAACATAATATTACTATGTTAAGAAGATATTTTATTTATGGTAATTTAGGAATATTTATGGAAGTTTTTTGGACAGGTATGCAGTCTTTTATAAAAAGGGGGGATATTTGTTTAACAGGTACAACATCTGTTATTATGTTCTTTATTTATGGTCTTGTGGTGTTTATGGAGCCTTTGTTTAAACAGTTAAGGGGGCAAAGTGCCATTGTAAGAGGTATGACCTACGGTATTCTTATTTTTGCTATAGAATTTTTTAGTGGCACAGGTTTAAAGGCTGTAAATGCTTGTCCTTGGGATTATTCTTCGGCTATTTATAATATAAATGGACTTGTAAGGCTAGACTATTATCCGGTGTGGATATTTGTGGGCTTGGTCTATGAGAGAATATATAGTTTTTTGAAGTATAATAAAAGGCGATTAAAAAATCGCCCATAAAATGATTTTTGGTAGCATATTTTATTATTGTAAGGCTATCCCCATAGGGCTTTACAGATTAATAAACTGGCTATAACACCTACAAAATTGGCAACAAGAGCACCGGCAAGGGTATATCGTGTCTGTTTTACCTTTATTGACATAAAATACAGGCTCATTGTGTAAACTATAGTTTCGGTGCAACTCATCATTACAGAAACAAATCTACCAATAAAACTGTCGGGTCCGTAATTTTTGAAAACGTCTAAAAGTATGCCCGTACTGGCAGAAGAAGAAACAAGTCGCATAAATGTTATAGGAAGTGCCTCTTTTGGAAAGCCTATGGCATCGGCAATAGGGGATAAAAAATTGCAGAGTATATCTAAAGCACCACTGGAGCGAAGAATACCTACGGCAACCATAAGTCCTATAAGTGTAGGCAATATTTCATAGGTTATTTTGAAACCCTCTTTTGCCCCTTCTACAAAGGCATCGTAAACATTGACTTTGTTGGCAAAACCATAGTAAAGAAAATACACAAATATTATGGGAATTATTAAGTCGGAAATTATAATTAGGAAATTCATTTATTATACTTCTCCATTATTTTCAAAAATATAATTGCAGTAATAGTTGATACAAGTGTTGTAGCTATTCCGGGACCAATAATTTCTGATGGTGACTGGGAATTGTACTGTGTTCTGTAGGCAATAAGATTGACAGATACCAACTGGAGTGAGGACATATTAAAAATCATAAAACCACACATAGCTGTTGTTGCTTTTTCTTTGTGTGGATTGTATTTCTGAAGTTCTTCCATAGCCTTTAAACCAGCCGGTGTAGATGCCCAGCCTAAGCCTAAAAAATTGGCTATTACATTAATGCCTATGTATTCCATAGCTTTGCTTTCTTTAGGTACAGAGGGGAAAAGACGGCTTAAAAAAGGCGTAATTTTACGGCACATAGATGAAACTATACCTGCCTTTTCGCCTATTTTCATAAGACCTGTCCAAAGTGAAATAACTCCCAGCATTGTTAGGGCTGTAGATACAGCCTCCCTTGCTGAAGATATAGCACCGTTTGTTACATCTGCCATATGACCTGTAAAGGCTGCTGACAATATTCCAATAAGTATCATACCTGCCCATATGTAGTCTAGCATTGTTATCACTCCTTTTTATTTAAAGGTATGTCCGACTTTTTTTACTTATGACAAAAATCGCCTGAAAGCTATGGATTTTAAAGGAAAAATTCATTTATTTGTAATAGAAAAAAATAGTGATGTATGATATACTTAAATTGGTTAATGAGAAAATAAGAATATTAAAAAGAAGGTGATGTTGTGAATGCTGAAACTATGAACCCTATGGATAATTTAATAAGAAAAATGAATTTGTCTACATTGAGCATTCCGTCTGTACATATTACCGATATTATAGATATTATTATTGTTGCCATTGTTATTTATACAGTAATTCATTGGATAAAGGAAACTCGTGCGTGGTCACTTTTTAGAGGGCTTATGGTAATTGCCATGTTCTCTCTTTTAAGCTATAACCTCCACTTTTATACTATTACTTGGATAATAGAAAGAACATTTTCAGTAGGCGTAATTGCCGTAATTATAATCTTTCAGCCGGAACTTAGAAAGGCTTTGGAGCAGATTGGTGCAGGTGGCTTTTCCAGTGTTACAGGGCTTTTGCAGACCAAACCGTCTGACGACAGGCTTTCTCCTCAAGATGCCAACGAAATTGCAGAGGCCTGTGTTAAAATGGCAGAAGTTAAAACCGGTGCATTGATTGTAATAGAAAGAAATGTATCAATGGGTGATATTGTAAGTGCATCCGGTGTTACAGTAGATGCTGTAATTTCTAGCCAGTTGCTTATAAATATATTTGAAGATAAAACACCTCTCCATGACGGTGCTGTTATTATAAGAGATAACAGAGTTGCTGCTGCTTCTTGTATTTTGCCTGTTACACAAAGCGAAATAGGTCAGGAATTAGGTACAAGACATAGAGCTGCCGTTGGTGCAAGTGAAGTTTCTGATGCTTTTATTATTGTTGTAAGTGAAGAAACTGGCAAAATTTCTATTGCCAGAGATGGCAAGTTGGAAAAGGCTGTCAGTGAGGCTGTTTTCCGTCAGGAACTTTTGAACCTTTGCGAAAAAACAACTCCGGCAGGAGCAAAAGCAATAAACAAAATATGGAAGGGGATGAGCAGACATGACAAATAAAACTGATGTATCCTCTAAATTTAAAAAATTTATGTCAGACGATATTATGTTAAAGATAGTATCTCTGATTATTGCTGTTTTCCTTTGGTTTATTGTTATGAATACAATAAACCCAACAGAGGTAAGGAACTATCCTGCCTCTATTGTCTTTGAAAATGCCTCTGTGTTGAAGGAACAAGGTCTTACAATGGTAAATGAGGGAGATTTTGAAGATACAAAAATTAACCTTAGAGTTGAGGCAACAAGACCGGCTCTGGACGAGCTTAGTAAAAACAATTACAAAAATAATATTACAGCTCAGGTGGATTTATCTAAGGTTGAACTTGATGATGACCAGACTTATCCTGTAAAGGTGCAAGTACCTGTTAAGCCGTCATTACCATCAACTTTATATACTTATACTTATGATGTGTCTAGCTACTATCCTACTTATGTTGAAGTTGAAATTGATAGAATTGACAGCATAAAGAGAACATTGAGAGTTTCTACAACAGGAAGTTTGGCAAATGGCTATACAGCAGACAACCCTGTGTGTGACGTGACAAGTGTTACTGTTACAGGTCCTGCAAGTCAAATAAGCAATGTAGCTGTTGTAAGAGCAGAAGTAGATTTAAATGACAGTGTAGGTACTATAGTTCGTGATGTTGTTGTAAAGGCTTATGATGCCAGTGGTAATGAGCTTACTAATTTCACAAGTGACCCAGCAACAGTAACGGTAACTGTGCCAGTATCTAAACAGGGTACAATAACTATTAACCAACCTAAGACAACAGGAACTTTGCCTAGTCATTTGGAAATAAGCTCCATTGATTGGGAGCCTAAGTCTGTAAGCGTTGCCGGTACTTCAGAAGAAGTAAATAGTGTCAGCTCTATTGATTTGCCTACTATTGATTTAAGTAAGATTACAGGAAATACTACTTTGACATTTGATATTTCAAAGAATATTTCTGATGCCGGTCTTCAGCTTAAGAACAGCAGTTCTTCTACAGTTACTGTAAATATTAAAACTGGTGTAACTCAGGCTAAGAAGATACAGATTAAAAATACGGATATTAATATTATAGGCTTAAAAGAAGATTGTGTTGTAAAATTGCCGGACAGTGTAACTGCTGAAATTGGTGGACCAGATAACATTACAGCACAAAGCCTTAAACCGTCATTGGATTTAACAGGTTTAGATGTAGGTACTCATAAGGTGGAATTAAAATTGAATTTGCCTAACTATGCTACACTTAAAGCTCCTGTTACGGTAGATGTTACTATCTATGAAAGAGGACAGGGAACAACTGTTGCTCCGTCAGATGAAAACAACGAACAGGCAACTACTGAAAATGACGATAACAACGATGAAAAGTCAGAGGAAGATACCTGAAAACTTTGACGAAAAATAATTTATAAAAAATGCTTGACAAATCAGTCATTATAAAGTATAATAACTTTGTTGTGACTGATATTTGCCCAGATAGCTCAGTCGGTAGAGCAGAGGACTGAAAATCCTCGTGTCGGCGGTTCGATTCCGTCTCTGGGCACTCTTTTTACAACATTGGTTATGCGGGTGTGGTACAATGGTAGAACATCAGCCTTCCAAGCTGAGGACGTGGGTTCGATTCCCATCACCCGCTCTCAATTACCTTTATCCCGTAAACTGAATATGCGCGAGTGGCTCAGTGGTAGAGCATCGCCTTGCCAAGGCGAGGGCCGCGGGTTCGAATCCCGTCTCGCGCTCTCTCAAGACTTGAACGTGGTTCAAGTCTTTTTTTGTGTTTAAATGTCCTCTTAATAATTATTTCATAGCTTTTTAATTTTGTATGTGTTATAATTAGAGTGATAATTAATGGTTTTTTAGTATAGGAGATATATATGGCAACAAAAATTAGTTTTGTGTCACTTGGCTGTGACAAAAATCTTATTGATAGTGAGATAATGCTTGGCTTAATTGATGAAAAGGGTTATATAATTACACCTAATGATTCAGAAGCTGATGTCATTATTATTAATAGCTGTGGCTTTATATTAGATGCTAATCAGGAAGCTATTGACAAGGTTCTTGAAATGGCAGACTATAAGGCAAATGGTAACTGTAAGGCGCTTATTGTAACAGGCTGTATGGCACAGAGATACAAAGATGAAATTTTTGAATCTCTCCCAGAAGTTGATGCCGTAGTCGGTACCGGTGATTTTGAAAACATTGGTGCTGTAATTGACAGACTTTTAAATGGTGAAAAGAAGGTTCAGCTTGTTACTGATATTAACCACCTTTTAAATGAAAACAACAGCTACAAGAGAATGGTTACTACAACTGGTGGCTTTAGTTATTTAAAGATTGCAGAAGGCTGTGACAACAGATGTACTTACTGTACAATACCTTCTCTTAGAGGTAAATATCGTTCAAGAAATATTGAAAGTCTTGTAAAAGAAGCTCAGATATTAGCAGATAAGGGTGTCAGAGAGCTTATACTTATTGCTCAGGATACTTCTCTTTACGGCAAGGACTTATACGGCGAACAGAAGTTACACGTTTTATTGCAGGAAATAAGCAAAATTGAAGACATAAAGTGGATTAGAATTTTATACTGTTATCCTGAAAATGTATATGATGAACTTATTGATGAAATGGCATCAAATTCTAAGGTACTTCACTATTTGGATATGCCTGTTCAGCATACTAATGACAGAATATTAAAGTTAATGGGCAGAAGAAGTACAGGAGATAAAATTAAGGATACTGTAAATAGACTTAGAGCTAAAATGCCTGATATGTGTATCAGAACTACACTTATTACAGGTTTTCCAACTGAAACTCAGGAAGAATTTGAAAGTGTTATTGACTTTATGAAAGAAGTTAAGTTCGATAGACTTGGTGTTTTCACTTATTCTCCGGAAGAAGGTACTCCGGCCTGTAGAATGGACGGACAGATAGACGAAGAAATAAAGGCTCAGAGAAAAGAGTCTATTATGGAAGCTCAGATGGAGATTTCTGCCGAATTGGGACAGAAGTTTGTAGGCAAAACTCTTGAAGTTATCGTTGAAGGTAAAATTGAAGATGAAGACGATTTATACTGTGGCAGAAGTTTCAGAGATTGCTACGAAATAGACGGCTTTGTTTTCTTTAAGAGTAGTGAAGAACTTATTGCAGGAGATTTCTACAACATAAAGATTACTTCTGCAGGAGATTATGACTTAATTGGTGAGAGGGTGGAATAAATGAATTTACCTAATAAGTTGACTATGGCAAGAATAATAATGATACCTATTTTCCTTGTGCTTTTGCTTTGCCCATTGGGCTTAGATAAGCAGGTGGCACGATATATTGCTACAGGTATATTCTGTCTTGCCTCTATTACAGATTGTTTAGACGGATACATTGCCAGAAAATACAATCTTGTAACTAACTTTGGAAAGTTTATGGACCCATTAGCTGACAAGCTTTTGGTTTCATCAGCTATGATTGCCCTTATTGGTATGGACGATGCTGTTGTACCATTAAGTAGTGTTGTTGTTATTATAATTATTGCAAGAGAATTTATGATAACAGGTTTCAGAACACTTGCAGTAGAACAGAACATTGTAATTGCTGCCGGTTTTTGGGGAAAGTTAAAGACTATATGTCAAATGTTTATGATTATATTCTTGCTTTTAAACTTCAATAACAGCATTACTATTGTAATTTCACATATTCTTATTTGGGCAAGTCTTATATTAGCTATTGTTTCAGCTGTTGATTATATTGCAAATAATAAGCAGGTATTGAAATAACATAGATTGTGATTAAGGGTACAGGGCAAATGCTTAAAAAGTGCAGGTGATATGTATGAGGGGTAAGGTCATTGCGTCGGCATTACTTACAGTTGTATTAGGCTGTAGTAGTGTATATGGTTCGGATGCCTTTGACAATATGAGTACAAGTGAGCAGGCTCAGACTGCTGGTGTTTATTTAGAGGAAATTATAAAGGATATACAAAACAACTACTATGGTGGAAATGTTACAACAGACCAGTTGGTTCAAGCTGCTATAAAGGGTATGACCGGTCAGCTTGATGAGTATAGCCAATATATTGACATTGATGAATATAATGCAATAAAAGCTGATTCGGCATCTACACACTATGCTCCTGATTTTAAATGTGAATTTAATGACAATGGCTATCCTGTTATAAAGGAAATAAATAGAAACTCAGTTACCTACAAGCAGGGATTGAGAGAGGGTGACGAAATAAGGGAAATAAGCAACATTAGTGCTTATGGTATTGGCGTAGACGAATACCAGACCCTTGTTACCAAAACCACCAGTTCTACAGTTTCTATGAAAATTGCCAGTACAGGTGCTATTAAGAAAATGGACATTATGCTTACTAGAATTGACACTAGCTCTGTAGAGGTTGTGGCTATGTCTAAGTTGGGTGGCAAAAATCAGAACTATGATGACAAGTCCATAGGCTATGTAAAGGTAAAAGAATTTACCGAAAATGTAGGTAATGAATTTCAGCAGGCTGTTGTTAAGCTACAGGCATCAGGTGCGAAAAAGCTTATTATTGATTTAAGAGGAAACACCGGTGGTTATGTAGATGCAGCTATTGCTATGGCAAAGCAGATAGTGCCGGAAGGTGTTATTATTACTACTAAGGATAAACAGGGAAAGGAAACTGTTTACAAATCTGACTTAAAGATAAGACCTTTTGAAAAGTATGTTATTTTGGTAGATAATAACACAGCATCAGCAGCAGAAATTGTGGCATCGGCTATGCAGGATAGTGGTGTTGCTAAAATTGTAGGCGAAAAAACATTTGGTAAGGGTATTATGCAAAGTGTTACTGCCTATGAAGGTCTGGGTGTTCTTAAAATGACTACACAGGAATATACTACAAGACTTGGCAGAATAATAAATGGTATAGGTATTACACCGGATATTTCTATTGATAGGTTGAAGTTTGTGTCAGAAACAGATACTTTGGATAGTAAAAATGTAGAGTCAGCTGTAAAGTTTTTAGGCTATAAAATAGATAAAGACAATACAGTTGCAAAGGACTTAGGTATGTATCAGTTGGAAATGGGATTGCCGGTAACCTATGTTTTGGATAAGGCTACAGTAAGTGCCATTAATTTGGAAATATATAACGATATGATAAATAATGACAGAGCACTTACGGCTGGATATTTGAGTTTATTGTCATAACTATATTGACAATGAACGCACAAGTGAGATATAATAAAACTTAATGTAGGAAAAGAGAATATTAGTTGAGTTTTGGTCAAATGATGTAGAAACAATATATTTTTGCTCTATGATTTTGTCAGACAAAGTGCCTAGACAATGAAGTACATTATTTAAACTTGATTTTCCTTTTTCTAAAAAGAAACAGATATAAAGATAGAGCTTAATAATAACATTATGAGGTGCGTAAAATGAAGTACATTTTTGTTACAGGTGGCGTGTGTTCCGGTCTTGGAAAAGGTATTACAGCTGCCTCTTTAGGTCGTTTATTAAAAGCAAGAGGGTATAAGGTAACAATTCAGAAGTTTGACCCTTATATCAATATTGACCCAGGTACAATGAGTCCTTACCAGCACGGTGAAGTTTTCGTTACTGATGATGGTGCAGAAACTGACTTAGACTTAGGTCACTATGAAAGATTTATTGATGAAAGTCTTACAGTAAATAATAACATTACAACAGGTAAGATTTACTGGTCTGTATTAAATAAGGAACGTAAGGGCGAGTACCTTGGTGGTACAGTACAGACTATCCCTCACATTACAAACGCTATTATTGACAAGGTATATGCAGCAGGTAAGGCTACAGATGCAGACTTTGTTATTACTGAAATTGGTGGTACTGTAGGTGATATTGAAAGTGAACCATTTATTGAAGCTATCCGTCAGGTAGGTAGAGATAAGGGTAAGGAAAATGTACTTTTCATTCATGTTGCACTTATTGTATATCTTGCTATGAGCAAGGAATTAAAGACTAAGCCGGCACAGCACAGTGTTAAGCAGCTTTTAAGTCAGGGTATTCAGCCGGATATTCTTGTATGCAGAACAGAGTATCCTCTTGGTGAATCAGAAAAGGCTAAGCTTGCTCGTTTCTGTGGTGTTGATGATGAATGTATCATTGAAAATGCTGACTGTTCATCACTTTACGAAGTACCTCTTATGCTTGAAGAACAGAACATTGCAGACGTTGTTTGCAAGAAACTTGGTATGCCTTGTGGCAAGCCTGATTTAACTGATTGGATTGATGTTGTAAACAGAGAAAGAGCATTATCTAAGAAGGTAGAAATCGCTATTGTTGGTAAGTATGTAGAACTTCATGACGCATACCTTTCTATAGTAGAAAGTCTTCATCACGCAGGTATCCACAGTGGTGCTAATGTAAGTATCCGTTGGGTAAACTCTGAAGATGTTGAAGAAACCGGTGTTGAAAAGGCATTAGCCGGTATTGACGGTATCATCGTTCCTGGTGGTTTCGGTACTAGAGGTGTTGAAGGTAAGATAATGGCTGTTCAGTATGCTAGAGAAAACAAAATTCCTTTCCTCGGCATTTGCTTGGGTATGCACTGTACAGTAATTGAATTTGCTAGAAATGTACTTGGTCTTAAAGATGCCAATACATCAGAAATCAATGAAAATACTCCAGACCCAGTAATTGATATTATGCCAGACCAGAAGAATATTGATAACCTTGGTGGTACAATGCGTCTTGGTGCTTATCCTTGTAAGTTGGCTGAAAATACTTGGTCAAGAGAACTCTATGGCAATGCTGAAATAAGCGAAAGACATCGTCATAGATATGAATTCAACAACAGCTACAGAGAAGCTATGACAAAGGCAGGTCTTGTATTTGCCGGTACATCTCCTGATGATAGACTTGTTGAAATCGTTGAACTTCCAAAGGACGTACATCCTTACTTTGTAAGTGTTCAGTTCCACCCAGAGTTCAAGAGCAGACCTAATAGACCTCATCCATTATTCAAGGGTCTTGTAACTGCTGCAGCAAAGAATAAATAGTAAAATAACTGATATATTTAACTCCCTCAAGTGAAAACTTGGGGGAGTTTTTTCTATTATATATTTATATATTCTTTTCATATATTCTATTTCGTTACCTCGTATATTGTTTTCGCTAATCTGTCAATGGAGTTATTTATTTCTTCTATAGTATTTGTCTGTGCTCCTAATTCAATAAGCATACTCTTATCTTTCATATGGAGAGAATATCTATAGGCATTGAGATAAATTTTTCTAGTTAAATTGGGGTAGAGTTCATTCATTTTTTGTTGCATACGAAAACTAAGGGCAAGGTTTGTTTTTATGTATGGATTTGAAAGCCCCGGTATATTTTGAAGTTTGCCATTGGTTTGCTTTTTACAAAGACCATTAAAAAACATTACCTTTGCACACTGTTGGCCATTGTCTGTTGTCACTAAATGGAGATTAGGATTTACACCATCTCTATGTAAGTCTATTACTAATTCTATAGAAGGATTTTCGGCAAGAACCTTTTTAATGACAGGTTCAGCTCTTTCATAAGCACCGTCACGTTGCACTTTGCCATTTACTGTGTCAAAGCTGTCAGTAATATGCAGGCATTTAATGCCGTACTTTTCCTCAAGGTCCTTAGCTAATCTATTACCAGCACCTATTATACCCTCAGATATATCTTTGCTGTCAGCAAACATTTCGTGGGCGTGGGTATGAAAAATAAGAATAGTAGGCTTTTTCCCAGCATGTATCTTTAAATCAGTAGATAAAAATGAATTTACGTCAAATAAATCTGAAGTCATACCTGTCTTTTTATCTACGGCATAGTAGTTCTGTCTTAAAGTAGATAGGTTTTGCAAAGCTGATACATTTGTAATAGGTGAGGGTGTTTCCTGCAGAGTTTCTTCAGTAACTAATGATGAGTCACCTATTTCGAGGAAAGAAACATTGTGGGCAACGGTTACATTGTACTTTTTGTGACCTGTAAGGAATATGGCACAGGTCACAAATATAAGAATGAAAAGCTTTTTCTTCATATTATTGAAACCTCTTTTTCATTAAAATATGAATATTTTGTAAACAAAATAATAATGGATTACATATTTAAGAATTTAAGCTATAAAAAATCCGTATTTCACTAAATTATATATAGTAGATACTCTCTATTATATTAGTGTAAAGATAGCAATA